>Ga0080003_1000121_pt1 | contig 55847 bp, 58 predicted proteins | sample JossMetagenome_FD_69206 | JGI IMG/M metagenome (GOLD analysis project Ga0080003, IMG submission 69206) | Hot spring microbial communities from Joseph's Coat, Yellowstone National Park, USA - JC2_E (SPADES assembly) (version 2) | ecosystem: Environmental > Aquatic > Thermal springs > Hot (42-90C)... | reverse complement strand
CGCAATCCCTTGTGTGACAAGCATTTCCAGCATTTCGCTCTAAAATCACCACATTTTTACTTTTGGACACCCTCGGGTATGATCATACTCACCCCTGTCTTACCCCCCCTAAAATGCGCGATCTTGGAAGTCAAAATTTTCCTTATTTTCCATGTGCTACAAGCTTCCAACCACGCGCTACCTGCTATTTTTTCATGTGCCCATTTTTAAATTTATTTGGTATAATAAAGAAAAACAAAGGGAGGAACTTAAAATGCCAGAATTTGGAAGCGCTTTTTCAGGTCTTGCAAATGATAGGAAACTCACCCATGAAGAACTTGTTAGAGCCATAAGATTCATGATAGCGGCAGAATACGAAGCAATTCAGATGTACACTCAACTTGCAGAATCAACAGATGACAAAGTTGCCATCGCTGTTTTAAAAGACATATCGGATGAAGAGCGTGTGCATGCTGGAGAATTTTTGAAACTTCTCAAATATTTGGACTCAAGCGAAGAAAAATTTTACGAAAATGGTACCCATGAAGTTGAAGAAATGATCGAAAAGATAGAAAATAAGGCAAAAAAAGGCCAAAAGAAAGGTAAATAAGGAAATTTGATGCTTGTAAAAGAATTCATATCCAAAATCGAAGAAAAATTCCCTCTGTCTCTTCAACAGGATTATGATAACAGCGGGATTCAAATAGAAGGCCCCAATTTGGAGTTATCAAATGTAATAGTTACTTTAGATGTTACCGAACAATCTGTTGAAAGGGCGATTGAAACTAATGCACAAATGATATTAAGCCATCATCCAATGTTTTTTCATCCTCTAAAATCGATAAAATCTGGCAATTTCAGAGAGAGAATGATTTACCCGATTATCATGAACTCGATCAGCGTATATTCAGCCCATACAAATTACGATGCCGCAAAAAACGGGCTTAACGATTTGTTGTCTGAAAAATTAGAACTCAAGGATGTACAGCCTTTGATGAAGATAGATGATTTTGGAAATGGCATAGGCAGAATTGGATATATCAGAAAGCAGCCAATTGAAGAATTTGTCAATTTTGTGAAAGAAAAATTGGAATCGGATCACGTTAAATTTGCGCCCACTGAAAGTCGTTATGTAGAAAAGATCGCAATATGTTCGGGTGCCGGATCTGATCTTTTGGATACCGTGCTTTCGTCCGATGTTGATCTTTACATAACGGGTGACCTTTCATATCACGAAATAGCAACGGCTGTCCAGTCGGGTCTGTCTTTGATCGTTGTCGATCATGATGAAACGGAAAAATTCTTTGAAGATGGAATGATCGACTTTGCAAATTCATTTGGAATTAAAACCACAAAATATCACGAGAGATTTTATTGGACTTTATAAATCCCATACTTTTTCAACATACTCTGAGGTCATAGATCTGAGAAGGGCTCCGTAGGTCAACCTGAATTTCAAGATGCTTCCGATATCAAGATCGCCATCGAATTCTGTCACGTCTAAGACCATGTGATCGCTTGATGCGTGTAAAACTTTTATGCCCTTTTCCAGGGGTATCATTCCGTCAGGCTGGACGTCTTGTTCTCCTATTGCGATTATCGCTTTAAGTCTATTTCCAAAGTCTTCAAAAACCGGGACTCTACCCATGGCATCTCTTCCAATTTTGCCATAAGGAACAGATGGTTTTGTCTTTAATTCGATGATCTCGGCTTCAAGCGTGAACGTATCTTGCCTTAAAAATGGAAAAGTTCTGTTGTTTGTCGTATCCGTTCCAAGTATTATGGATTCTCCAAGACGATATCCGTTTATTTCTTTCGGAAGGGTATTATTTTCGATTAGGTAAACGGCCGCCGTGTTCCCACCGCTCACGATTTTGAAATTAGTTCCTTTATTTCTTATCTTTCTTGCTATATCGGAAAGCAAATGCATGTTATCGGTATCCGGCACAACACCCCCGTAACACCCAAGATTTGTTCCTATTCCGTAAAGTTCTATGCCTTTGATTTGTGAAGCCTTGATCACTTCATCAACGGCATTTTCGAACCAGACGCCTTCTCTTAGATCACCCACATCTACCATGTAAATAATTTTCTGGCGCTTTCCTTTATCCATGGCAATCTTGCCGATAATTTCAACTGTTTTTAATTCCGAAACAAGTGTTATGTCTACATATTTGACCAGATCTTCTATTTCACTTGGCATGGGAATTCTTAACAACATGAAAGGGCCATTTACACCTGCATTTTTCATTCTTTTTATGTTTGAAATTCTTGAATCTCCTATTATATCAACACCGTTTTCAAGGTAAAGTTTTGCAAGGGACGGTTCACCTTTTGTGACTTTGACAACACCAGTAAGTTCGATTCCCCTCTCATAGCACATCTGGGATATTTTCTTAACGTTATGAATTATGGCCTCTTTATTTGATATAAGTCTTGGATATCCCATTTTTCCCTCCTCACTCGTATTTTATTTTTTTCCTCAAGTTCATATCTATTTCCCTTTTTACCATGTCTTCTCTTTTATCGTAAAGATGTTTGCCACGCGCAAGTGCTATTTCAACTTTTGCCTTTCCTTTTTCGTTAAAGTAAACTCTCAAAGGTACTATCGTTAAGCCCTTTTGATCTATTTTCGAATTGAGACGGATGATCTCCTTCTTGTGCATAAGAAGTCTTCTCCTCCTAAGAGGATCGTGATTGAAGATGTTACCTCCCGCGTACGGTGCTATGTGCATGTTTTCTATGAAGATTTCTCCATTTCTTATTACGCAATAAGCATCGTTTATGTTCGCACTGCTGTTACGTAAGGATTTAACCTCTGTCCCTTTGAGTTCAATTCCAGTTTCAAATTTGTCCAAAATTTCGTAATTGTGACGTGCTTTTGAATTTGTCGTGACTATTTTCAATTCAATCTCGCCGACTTCTCGTTTTCAACTATAAATTCCCTCGCTTTTTTTATAACTTTATCCATCGTCTCTTTAAGATCAACTGCCTTTATGCTACATCCCGATGCCCTTATATGGCCTCCACCGCCAAAATAAACGGCTAATTCGCTGACATCGATGTAATCTTTTGATCTGAATGAGATATTCACCTGATTTTTGGGCCATTCTATGAATAAAATTGCAACTTCCACGCCGTATATCGATCTTATCTCGCCTACGAATCCACCTGTTTCTTCATCGGTACAGTTATTTCTATCAAGCATATCATAAGACACGTAAGCCCATGCGAGTTTTCCGTCCATATCAACGGTTAAAGTGTTAAGCATCTCCGAAAATAATTTTAACTCTTTAAGGGTTTGATGTTCAAGTACGGCTGAGGATATCTTTTGTATGTTGGCACCCTTTTCAACGAGATTGGCGGCATAACGAAACACTTTGGCATCCGTGTTTGAATATTTAAAGAATCCAGTATCGGTTGCGATTCCGAGTAAATTTATACTGGCAAGTTTTGAATCATATTCGATACCTAATTTTTGTGCTATTTCGTAAACAATGACTGCCGTTGCTGCATAACTCGAGTCGTAAAAATCAAGTTCGCCAAAGCCGACATTCGTTCTGTGATGATCGAGCGTTATATCGGGTTTTCCATCTTTTAAAAGTGAAGCACCATCACCAATTCTTGATATTTCAGAAGCATCAACGGTGACAGATGTATCGTAATCGTATCCTTTCAGTTCTTCCAATCCCTTTATTTCTGAAACACCTTCTAAATCTTGATAAAACCATGGTATATGATCTGCTATGCAACCTTCTGCGGTCTTACCCATCTTTCTGAGGATAAGAACCAAAGAAGCAACAGAACTTATATCATCTCCATCTGGCTTTATATGGCCAATTATCAAAAATCTCTTACCTTTCTTAAGTCTTTCGACTATATCGTCCAATTGAACAAGCATTTAAATCATCTCCATTAACTTGAGTATTTATTATATACTAAATTGCTTTTAAAAGTAAAATATATGATTGGCAGGTGGCGTATGGTGGAAAAAGCGGTATCGAGTAATCGCACCGGCGTATGGCATATAGCACATCATGAGTATACTTAATCAACTCATGATGTGCGTCAATATTACAATAAATATTACAAAACTATCATTCCCAACTTGATTGGGAATCTCATCCTTATGGAAAAGGCGATTCTCGCAATTTGATAAACCGTATCCTTAAGCCTTCTGTCATTCCGGCCTGCGAGCCGGAATCGCCTTGGAACTTATCTGTAATGTCATTCCCAACCTGATTGAGGGCGGGAATGATATTTAAATATTGCTTGACTTTTTACACTTAACATCTGTTGTTACGTTCACGCACATCATGAGTTGTTTGAATTTTTACACTTTTTTTCGTGCCAAGGCAAATTTTTCTACCATAGACAACAAAAGCAATCCTTCTCCACCTACGAACATGTACCAATTGTAATTTAACCTCGTACTGTTCGCCGTTATAAAAGAGATAAAAATTACAACCCCACCACATAGGCCAATCAAAATTTGGACTAAATCACAGTTTTCTTTCTTCAAGATCATGATAACACCGTAAAATATAAAGGTCAAGGACACGATAACGGGAGCAAGTACCGGACCGAACCATTCAGTTGGTACAAGAAATAATATATCCCACGTCAAAATGGAAGGTGGCCAGTTTAAAAGCATCTTCAATCCGACATAGTAAAAGATGTCCCATATTCCAAAAAGGTAAATGAAATAATAAAACTTTCTGAATTTATCTTCTCCCGCAAGTATTGCCACGATTACAATCATGACTATCGTCATAGTTTCACGAAACATCTCTATTTGGACCATATGGTGTGGGATAACCAAGTGTACTTTGAAATCATAAGGATAATAGAGTTGCCTCAGATAAACCACAACGATAGATTCGAGAAAGCCCATGGCAGTACCGAAGACAAACACAAGTACCAATTTTATAGTGACTTTGTAATTCATCAGAAATTAGTATATCACAATCGATCTATACTAAATCTCTTTTAAAAGTGAAATGCAAATTTGAGTTTGGCAAGGGGCATGATGCGTGAAGGTGTATTTTGATTTTCAATTTGGTACTTTGGCTATTTTGCGGAGTGATTCCAACCTTTCTTTTTCTCTTATTATTTCGCCGGTCTTTGGATTTACAACTTCACATGATCCATTTATTATAGCCGTGAATACAAGTCCTTTCGCCACTTTGGATCCTATGAAATTTGGAGTATCTAAATATCCCAGTCTAAGGGTCGAATAGTATGTTTGTGGATCTAAAAATGGCTCTTCACTTTTAGAAAGTCTACTCATGGCATCTAAAAGGACCTTCGCTTCCGATTTAAGAATTTTTATTCTTTCTTCTATATCCTTATCTTTCTGTATATCCGGCAAACCCTTAAGACTTTCCTCTATGACCTTCCTCGCTATTTTAGATGATTCTATAACCTCATCGGCATTTGCCGCATGATCTGCTTCGGTGAAAGCGACAACATGAACTATCTGCGGCTTTATAAACATGGCTTCACTTATTGAGAAAGATAACTGACCCTTTGCTTCATCAAGATCGGCTGGAAAAGCCATAAGTCCAGGTCTTACTTCCGTTATAACGTTGAAATCATCAGAAACCAAAGATTCTATCATCTCTTTTGTTGCCATCATCTTTGCCAAATCCATCTTTGGACTCAAACCAGCTGGGGTATTGAACATGTACTGGGCGACGTAATTTTTCACACCTAATTTTTTTGCGACGTAAGCCGCAATATATGCCATCGTCACGAAGATAACATCATGAGCATTTCTTAATCCCCACTGGTGTGGCTCATTTATCTCAACAGGTATTCGGCGTTGAGCGTGCCATCTTATCGTTTCCATGTTTTCTTTTACAGCTTCTAAGAATTTTCTGTCACTTCTTCCATCCAATTCGTTGTACCACGAAAGTGGAATTGCAGCCCAGGCATTTTTTACACTTCTTTGAAGGAGTTCTGCCATTTCTATCAAATGAGTTGTACCGGAATATACTCTCATTAACGGATAATTTCCCCTTCTTGTTGCATTGTAAAGTTTTTCAAAATCTTCTTCACTTCTTACCGGTACACCACCGGCACCATCTAAAGCGCTGTCCATTTTATCTGGTTCAAAGAAGAATTGCTGGGTGTTTTGATCTGGAGCGAGAGAGATAACATCTACCGTCTGAGATTCAGATATCTTTTCTATCCCTTTGATGGTTTTTTCAAGCGAAGAGAGGCCAAAATGATGTCTTATCAAAGGATATGGATCATTTTCTTTTATCCTTTCTGTAAGAGTCTGTGCTGGAATACGAAAAGTTTGCTTTTCGTCTGTGCCTTTAAGATATTTGATTATCTCCCTTTGTCCTTCGGTAGAAAATACTCTGTCAAAAAATTTGAATTCTTTTGCAACTTCCGCAACAGCTGGAGTTCCTCCGAAGATGAATTTCCTATTTTCAAGCCCATATTTTGGTATTTTTTCTTCGATTTGTTTGAAAATCTCTCTTGCCACAGAAGGGGTAAGCCGATAACTTACGGCTATGATGTCCGCCTTCGTTTCCACGGCTGCACCAAGCAATTTATCTATTGGCGTGGCTGGACCCAAAAATATCGTCTCATATCCAAGATCTCTTGCAATTCCAAAAAAGGCGAGTATGCCTGCAACGTGGACACAATTTTCAATTGCACCGCCAACTATCTTCATCATCAATCACCATTCACAACGTAATCTATTATCTGCTGAACATCCATACTCGCTATTCCCATATCGTTGAGATCCCGCCCGAGAGAGATCACATCTATATTCAAAAAATGGCCTATGAGGTTTGTTAGGTTTTCAATTATAGGCAGTCCGATGCCACACTTTCTTGCAAGATGGACAAATGGCACTAAACCATTAAGAGTATCTTCCACTATGTATCTATGATGTAATGTATCCGGTCCAAGTATTTTATTGTAAGCATGCGTATTTTGCAACAACTCGTAAAGATTATCACCCTTCGATCCATAGGTATCCGAAAGCCAGACATTGAGAGGTTTTAGCCTTATTTTAAAATATTTTCCGAGAGTCACCCTTTCGGAATCAAGTTTTTCAAGAAAATTCGCAATTGAAGGTGTTATACCTTCTATGTAATGGGCATAAATATGACCGTTTTCTATTCTTCCAACGTTGAAAAGAGTGGGAGCCGGATGAAGTATGGCACCATAATTGCTCAAAGAAGTGTAGAGTACGTTCGGATAAGTTTCTATTTGTGGAAAAATGTCTTTTAAGATTTGAAAGATCTTTCTTACGTTTACAGCCGGTAAAGTTGAAAAATGGACGCCTTTTTTTATCCCGTAATAATGCACGGTAGAACCTGTGGCTGATGTACGTGTTGTAAAAATAGAACTTTCAAATTCTCCAATAGTTATTTTAAGGTCTGCTCTATTTTCTTTTAATATTTTTTTGAAGATTAAGGCACCTCCAGTTCTTCCTGGATGAAGCAAAACAATTTGGTCATCTGTAAGAATTTCTGATAATCTTTTTGCAACCTCGATGTGAGCAGTTGTAGTCGTCGATACTATGATGAAATTCGCACCGTATACTGCTTCATTTAGATCCGTCGTAAGAAGATCGATCTTTTGAGAACTTTCTATCTCATCCGAAAGCCTCATCGAATGCTTTCTTAAATATTTAAAGCGCCACTCAGATCTATCGTAGAGTCTTACCGAAAATCCTTTGAATTTCAAATATCCAGCCATCGCCTGACCGGTATTTCCGGCACCTATAACAGCAAAAATCAAATTGTTGTCCATACTCAGCCTCCCTCTTTTTCAATGACCCTTTTTATAATGGCTTTTATCAACCATTCATAATCTTTATTCAAAGGTTTGACCATCTTTGGAAGATCGCTCGTTAACGGATCAAGACCAGGCATCGAATTGATTTCTATAACGTATGGTATTTCATTCACTATTCTCATATCCATTCTTACGTAATCCCGTGCTTTAACAGCTTCAAACGATTTAATGGCAACCTTACGAATACGATCACGTACTTTTTCGTTAAAATCAGAAGGACATCTGTAAATGGTTTGCGATCCGAAATTTTCTTTCACCCTTTGACTGTAATACCTTTCTATGCCTTCGGGTAGATTTGAAAAATCTATTTCCAGTTCAGGCAGAACCATCAAATTATTTTCAGATCCTATGACTCCAACCGTAATCTCTGGACCATCCAAAAATCGTTCTATGAGAATTGGCTCATTCAACTTTTTGAATTTATCAACGACACGTTCCTTCAATTCATCAACATCGTAACACAGACTTTTGTCGTCTATTCCTATGCCAGATCCTTCGGCAACAGGCTTTATAATGGCAGGAATAGATAATTTGCCTCTAAAAGTTTTCCCGTCGTATAAAATTCCTTGAGGAGTTTTTATTCCATAAGCTTTGAGAATTTGTTTGGTTGCAAATTTGTCCAAACATAAGTAATGCGTATATGGTGGAGAACCAACATATTCGTTTCCTGACATCTGACAGAATGCAGCTATGTCTCCTTGCAAAAAATCATTTCTTTTACCTATCGCAAGGTTAAAAATTATATCATCCTTTAACACAGATCTTGTTAAATCATCGGTCGACACGATCTGGGTATCTACAAATTTGTGTAGCACTTCATAGACGCCCTCAACGGCACGTGATCTTTGAACGTCTGTAACAGGATCTTTCACTATTAAAAATCTCATTTTAACACCTCAGAAATTAGTATATCACAATCCATCTGTGTCAATTCAACTTTGATTTTGAAGTATGAGTTCAGCATTCTCTCATTTACCTGGCCACTTTTTTCCCCACGATTAAATAAGTTATTCCAAAACTCAGAGGATCGTATCTGATAATTTTGAATCCGCTTTCTTCTAAAATGGCTTTCAATTTTTCAAAATCAAAATGTTCTATGCTTGATATGAGCCATTCGTAAGATCCCTTGTCTATAAAATATCCCAAAAAACGGATTATCTGAAAGTAAAATTTAAAAAATATTCGCTGATATTTTTTCTTGGGTAAAGCCATATCGATTATGACAAAAAAGCCTTCGTATTTTAGTACTCTCATTATTTCGTTTGCAAAGATTTTCAGATCATCGAAATTCCTTGTTCCGAATCCAACACTTACAGCATCAAAAAAATTATCCTGATACGGTATTTTCAAAGCATCACCGCGCATTACGCTTATCTTCCTCTTTCCCAATTTTTTCTTTGCAATTTCTATCATTTCTGCATTCATGTCTATCGCATATAATTCTATTTTTTTGTTTGAATTCTCAGCAAAATCGTAAATAGCAATGGCCAGATCCCCAGTACCAGTCGCTATATCCAAAATCCTTGAATTTTGGTCGATACCGTTAACCATTTGTTGAGCCGCGATCTTTCTCCATCTTACATCAATCCCGAAACTCATGATCCTATTCATAGCATCATAATTTTTGTGTATTTTCGAAAAAATAGAATTTATCCTTTCGCTCATCTTTTGTACCACCCATCTGAACGTTGTTTTTGTAAGCATACAGTTTATTTCAAGTCTATTATAAAAGAAAAACACAACATACTTTAAAATAAACCGATGCTGCATAGCATCGGTTACCTCAGAGTATCTTGCTCTTTGCCGCTTTCAAAAATAAGCCAAAAAGACAGAAATTTTACTTTATCGAGAATTTCGTTTTTGATTGAGCCTCAACGGAATACCTTGTGATCTCTACGTTGCAACTTCCGTTATGGGTTGAACACCAGTCGTGACACTGACGGGCAAGAGTCTCTTCTTTGTAATGAAGACCACATATATCGCATTTAAACAATTTTTCTTCCATAAAAATCACCTCATTGATATTTCAGTTGTTCGTTAAATCTCTCAGTATCCTCTCGTACTCTTCCTTTGTGATCTCTCCCCGGGCATACCTCATCTTAAGCGCAGAGATAGCGTCATCGTAATTATTTCGGTAATAATGACTACGATAGGTGTGATACGACCGATGAGTTCCAATTGTGGACCACCTTACGATCATGATTATGCCCCAGATCACAAAAAGAAAACCCAAAATGCCTATTATCATCATAAGCCATCCTCCACCCCACCATCCGCCCCATCCGTAACCCCAATTTGCAGGACCTCCATACCACCACATCATATTTTCACTTCCCTTCTTCGAGAATTTCGTTTATTTCATTTATCTCTTCTATCTTTGAATTCAAAACTTCCATTGCCTTTCTTACGTTCAATTGTTTTTCGTCCGCAAAATTCTTGATCGTCTGCATTTTTGCACAACACGTGTTGAAGCCAAGTTTTAAAAGTTCTGATTGCATGGATGAATCTTTATCGAGTATCTCTTTTATCGTTGTGTTTTCATCTATTAAATCTATTTTTTTCATGATTTCTCCTTTCATTTTTCAGAAAGTTTTAACGCCATTTCTTGAAGTATTCCGCTTATTTCTTTGAAAATGGATTTCAACTTTTCATCATTTACTTCTATCGTTTTTGGATCAAGGTATGCAACATGGTAACCGTCGGACTCTTCGAAAATTCCAATTTTGCAAGGCAAATTTATTCCTTCTATGGGAGAAATTGTCAAGATATCGTGGGCTTTCGACGTGTTGCATATATCGAAGACAATTGCATTTTTTCCGAGATTTTTACCTTTCGATTTTAAAATGGCACCGAAATCATGTTCTGCAAGCACGGCAAAATTATAAGAACTCACAAGGTCTTTCAACTTACTTTTTGCACTTTCAAAATCAACAATTTTTATCTTTTTTTCAACAACTTTCATTTTAGTCCTCCTTCACAAAGATTTTTCGAGGTATTTCATAAGTGTTTCTAATTCTTTCAATTTCTCATCGACGTCTCCAGTTCTAATTGCATCTTTTACGCATGTTTCTATATGCTTGTTTATAACGGAAGTGTTTGCCTTCTTCAAAAGCGCTATTATCGCAAGAAGTTGTGTCGAGATATCAACACAATATCTTTCGTCCTCTATCATCTTTATAACCGCGTCGAGATGCCCTCTGGCAGTTTTTAAAAGGCTCAATGCCTCTTCATGTTTTAAATGATGATCGTCCATCTTGTGAACGTGAAATTCTTCCATTTAGATCACTCTATCTTCACAAGCGTGTATCCGGCCTCTTCTATTGCGCTTTTGAATGTATCAAATGGAATTTCTTTTTTTGTTTCTACCTCTGCCGTTCCAGCCTCGAGATTTACCTCGGCCTTTTTAACTCCTTTTATACCCTTTAGGGCTTTTTCAACGTGCACTTTGCAATGTTCGCACGTCATCCCGTCAACGTACAATTTCATATTCTGACATCTCCTTTCAATTTTATGCTCTTAAGTCTTAAGGCATTCGTAACGACCGTAACTGAAGAAAAAGCCATAGCCAGCGCCGCTATCATGGGATTTAAAGATATACCAAACGGCACGTACAAAATTCCGGCCGCTATGGGTATTCCTATGATGTTGTAGAAGAATGCCCAAAAGAGATTTTCTTTGACATTCTTTATGGTTGCATTTGAAAGTTCAATTGCCTTGATGATATCTTCGAGATCGTTTTTCATCAAAACGATGTCTGCACTCTCCATTGCTATGTCTGTACCAGATGAGACGGCAATACCTATATCTGCCTTTGCCAGAGCAACAGAATCATTTATTCCATCCCCAATCATAGCAACCTTAACGTTGTTTGCTTTTAGTTGTGCTATTATTTGTGCCTTTTGATCCGGCAACGTTTCCGCAAAGAAATCATCTACACCTACCTGTTTTGCTATAATCTCTGCCACTTTGGCGTTGTCTCCCGTGAGCATGTAAACTTTTCCAATCCGTTTCAAACTTTGGACGGTTTTAATGGCCGTCAGGTTTATTTCATCGGAAATGCCTATAAAGCCTATGACTTTACCGTCATATTCTACAAAGACAGGCGTTTCTTTTACTGGAATTTCATCTTCATATTCTATGAATTTCGCATTTCCCATCCTTACTTTTTTCCCGTTTATGATGCCGGTAATTCCACGTCCGGCAATGGCCTGAAAATCTTCGACATCAAACAAGGGTAATCTGTATTCGTTGACAATGGCTTTATCGAGAGGATGAGAACTTTTCGAAGCCATAGAGGCGGCAATTTTGAAAAATTCATCCCTATCGTAATTTATGGGCACGATATCTACAACCTTAGGCCTTCCATATGTGATCGTACCGGTCTTATCAAAGACAAAAACTTTTATCTTTCGTAAAGTTTCAAGCGCTTCTCCACTTTTGAAAAGTACTCCGTTTTCGGCTGCTTTCCCGCTCCCAACCATTATCGCAGTCGGCGTTGCCAGGCCAAGGGCACATGGACATGCTATGACAAGCACGGCTATGCTCATGGTAAGTGCAAAGATGAACCCAAAGCCAAGTAAGATCCACACAACAAAGGTCAGTATTGCTATTCCGATAACTATTGGAACGAAATAGCCACTTACGATGTCCGCAAGTCGCGCGATAGGCGCTTTTGACGACTGTGCGTCACGTATCATCTTTATTATTTTTGAAATAACGGTGTCCTTTCCCACTTTTTGTGCTTCCATCTCTATCATTCCATTTAAATTAATGGTTCCTGACGAAACATGCGTGCCTTTTGAGGCATCTACCGGTATAGATTCTCCCGTCAGCATGGATTGATCTATTGAAGCGTTACCGGCCAAAACGACGCCATCAACGGGTATCGTCATGCCGGCTTTAACTATCAAATGATCACCGACTTTAACTTCTTCAACTGGAATTTCTTTTTGGTAATTTTCAACTTTCAAAATTGCCGTTTTAGGCTTCAAATTCATCAATTTCTTTATCGCCGTTGATGTCCTTGATTTTGAAAGATTTTCGAAGTACTTTCCCAAAGAAATAAGTGCAACGATAACGCCTGCCGTGTCCAAATAAAGGCCCGAAACGTACTGAGGGTGACCTAAAATTATCTCAACGGTTGAAAACAAACTGTAGATTACTGCCGCTCCCGTACCGAGACCTACCAATGTATCCATGTTAGGCTCTCCTTTGAAAAGCAAAGGAATGCCTTTTATGTAGAAATTTCTTCCGAAGATGATTATGGGTACGACAAGCAATATTTGAACAAGTGCAAAATTCAAAGGAGAAAGATCTGGGGAAATTATCGAGGGCAGTGTAAGGCCAAAAGTATGTGCCATCGAAATGAACAACAAGGGGGCAGCGAATATGGAAGAGAAGATAAACCTGTTTCTGAAGGTGCGGACTGTTTTTTTACGTTTTATCTCATCGCGATCATAATCATCATCTGAGACAAGGGTTGCGCCGTAACCGGCTTTTTTCACGTTTTTTTCCATATCTTTTACTTTAACAACTGTCGGATCGAATTTCACAACGGCCTTTTCATCTATAAGGTTTACGGACACAAAAGAGACTCCCTCAAGTTTCGATATAGATTTTTCGACCGCTTTCACGCACGATGCACATGTCATGCCTTCTATGTCTAACTTTATCTCTTTCTCTTGCTGCATATTCTCACACCTCCAAAACTTTCTTCACATCCCCACCCCCCATGGTGGGGGATACAATTTCATTGTAGAATATATTCATTTCTTTAAGATAAAGAAAAAAATAATTTTTTGTTAACCCAATAAAATGGTTTTGATATACTCATGATGTCTGTGAATGTATACTAAACCTCTTTTAAATAAAACAAACGAACGGCACATAGCACGTGGCGCGTAGAAAAAACAGCGAATAGTTAGAAGTAAGCGGTAAATGGCAAATACTTATTTGTTATACTGTATAATATACCTGATCAACTTTAAATATGAAATATCGTTGGCTCCGGCATTCGCCTTTCGGTGTCTGTCCTCGCTGCCGCTGCGAAGGCCACCTCGAGGCATCATGCCCTACGCCGAACGCAAATGTTCATTTCACTTTTAAAAGAGATTTAGTATAGAAAACAAAAGGAGATGATTTTCATGAAATGGATAACGAGGTCTCACGTTCACGTTGACAGGGTTGCTTGTCCATGGTTGATAAAAAGGTTCATCGATAATCAGGCCGAATTTCTGTTTGTAACAAAATCATTGGTGATGGAAATGGCACAAAAAGAAAATGCAATTCCTTTCGATGTTGAAGGCGTTGAACTTGGCCACAAAGACGGACATTGTTCTTTTGTTTCAATTCTTGAGAAGTACAAGATAACCGATCCCGCTTTGCAAAAAATGGGAGAGATCGTAAATGCGGCCGATACAAATCATCTTGATGCAAATCCTTACGCTGCCGGACTCGAAATTTTGGCAAGCGGATTTTCTTTGATGTATCCGGATGATGGCAAAAATCTCGAAGAACAGTTCAAAGTCTACGATGCACTCTATGCCGCGATAAAGGTAAGGTACAAGTGAACAAAAAAAGATTAACCGATTTTTTTGCGTTAAACAGTTCTATGCTCTCCATGCTTATCCTTGTCATAATGGTAGGCATGGGACAATACATGGGAGACAAGTTTCTCCCACTTTATTTGATAGCACTTGGTGGAGGCGCCATTTCTGTCGGCGCTTTAAATGGAATGCAAAACTTACTTGGAGCCATATACTCATTTCCAGGCGGGTATTTGAGCGATAAGATAGGTTACAAAAAGTCACTTATATTTTTCACCCTCTTTTCGATGATAGGATATGCGATAGTCATAATATTACCTTCATGGCAGTATGTACTTGTTGGGGCAATATTTTTCATCGCCTGGTCTGCAATTGCAATGCCTGCGATAATGAGTTTGATCTCTGATGCCGTGCCGAAAAACAAAAGGGTAATGGGAGTTTCCATGCATTCTCTTGTCAGAAGGGTTCCGATGGCTCTTGGACCGCTTATAGGTGGGATCCTGATAGGCGTGTATGGGATCACAAATGGCGTCAGACTTTCCTTCATCATCGCGATGATCTTTGCAATTGTGTCCATCTTCATTTTCAGCGCCTTCATAAAAGACGAAGGAAAAAAATCTGAACCTGTTAGGATCAGATCGATGATGAAAAATTTGATGATTAGAAATTTAAGGACGCTTTTGATATCCGACATACTCGTGAGATTTTGTGAGCAGATTCCATACGCTTTCGTCGTTGTCTGGGTTGTCGAAAAAAATGGTCTCAGCGCTTTCCAATTTGGAATTTTAACGACCATAGAAATGGTTACTGCCATGATCATCTATGTGCCCGTTGCATATCTGGCAGACAGACACACGAAAAAGCCTTTTGTGGTTATAACTTTCGGATTTTTCACGCTTTTTCCGCTTGTGTTGTTGTTCTCGAGAAGTTTTGAACTTTTAACAATTGCCTTTATAATAAGAGGCCTAAAGGAATTTGGCGAGCCAACAAGAAAATCTTTGATAATGGACCTTTCGCCCGAAGGCCAAAAGGCCGGAACTTTTGGGGCTTATTACCTTGTAAGAGATGGCATAGTATCAATCGTTGCTTTTTTAAGCGCTTTTCTGTGGCTTGTTTCTCCGGCAACTGATTTTTTGACAGCCTTTGCCTTCGGCCTTTTGGGAACTGCTGTTTTTTGGATATTCGGAAGGTCAGTTGATAAAAATAAAATTACGTCTTAACGATTTCACAATGCCAAACCTCCGTCAATTCCAAGCACCTGACCTGTTATATATCCCGCTTCATCCGAAGATAAAAAGAGATAGGCATTTGCCACATCCGAAGGTTCTCCCATTCTACCGAGCGCTATTTTTTCTTTAACAAGGTCTTTTACCTTTTCTGAAAGATTTTCGGTCATCGGAGTTTTTATGTAGCCCGGGGCAATGGCATTGACGCGAATATTGTAACGTGCAAGTTCTTTTGACCATGTCTTTGTCATGCCTATAAGACCAGCTTTTGAAGCGGAATAATTTGTTTGACCTATATTTCCGTATATTCCCACAACAGAAGATGCGTTTAATATAACGCCATTACGTTGATTCATCATGTGAGGAACAACTGCTTGTGTAACGTTGTAAACTCCTTTGAGATTTATAGAAATAACGGCATCGAAATCCGCTTCAGACATTCTGACAAGAAAATTATCTTTTGTTATTCCAGCGTTGTTGATGAGAATATCTATCCTTCCAAGTTCTTTGACGATCTGATCAACGACCAATTTAACTTCATCGTGTTTTGAAACATCCATCTTGTATATTTTGTAATTGTTGCCCAATTCGGCGTGCGCTTTTTTTAGAGACTCCTCGTTGTAATCGCAACCTGCTATAATCGATCCTGCTTTCATAAATATTCTTGCTGTTTCAAGTCCTATACCACTTGCGGCTCCTGTTATAAGAGTCACTTTTCCTTCTAATCTCATCTTTACCTCCTACATTGAACCTACAATTCCAAGAAAAAATTTAACGCCAGATTGAAGTGCTTCTTCATCGATATCGAAATATGGACTGTGATGGGGTGCAATTACATGCTTTGATTCGGAACGTATGCCGAGAAACAGAAAAGCACCCTTTACCTTTTGAAGGTAATACGCAAAATCCTCTGATCCCATGGTTGGAACGGCCTCTTCAAACTCAAATCCAAGTTTTTTTATCACTTTTACAGATTCATCAAATCCTTCTTTTGAATTCACAACAGGCGGAGCAATTCTTTTCAAATCTAAGTCGGCATCTCCTCCGAGAGAATGGGCAAGATCTTTCATACTCTCAACGTTGGATATCACATCTTCTCTTGTAGCATCAGAAAAAGTACGAATCGTGCCAAATATTTTTGCCTCAGTTGGAACCACATTGAAGGTATTTCCAGAATTGAAAGCAGTAACGTTGATGATGGCATTTTCAAGCGGATCTATCTTCAAAGGTCTTATCTTGTAAAGTTCATTGACGATTGTTGCACCTATTGATATCGGATTAACGGTTTGATGAGGAGAAGCCGCGTGTCCACCAGTTCCCTTTACAGATAAAGTTAATTCATCGACTCCAGCCATCAAAGGGCCGGATTTACTCGAAAATTTTCCCGACTCGGTCCCAACCCAAACATGAATCCCAAAGACCATATCAACTCCATCAACGGATCCCGCTTTCACCATTTCGCATGCGCCACAGCCACCTTCTTCGGCAGGTTGAAAGATAAATCTTACGTTCTTTGTAGGCTTTTTCTCTTTGACCATGTATTCTGCCGCCGTCAAAAGCATAGCGGTATGGGCGTCATGTCCACAAGCGTGCATTTTGCCTTCGATTTCGGATTTGTAAGGTTTGTCATTTATTTCCGTAATTGGAAGCGCATCCATGTCAGCCCTCAAGGCAATCGTTTGGTTTGATCCGACGTTTAGATCCGCTATTGTTCCGGTACCAACTTTTCTGTAAGGTATTCCAAAATCATCAAGATGTCTTCTTATGTATTCGGACGTTTTGAATTCTTCAAAACCAAGTTCTGGATTTTTATGAAGCCATCTTCTGTGTTCTATGACTTTACCTGATATATCCATAATTCGCTCTCCTTTCTTAAAAAGATCATAACATATATCTTTGAAAGTGATATAATTAAAATCAGATTTGTGAAAGGAGGTAACGGAACGTTTCATTTTGTGTTCCGGTAATTCTTTTGATGCTATCAAATTTAAGCGTTGAAGATTTAATCGAACAGATAAAATCGAATGAGATATCCCCTGAAGAGGTTATAAATCATTTTGTCAAAAAAACTGCGTTGATAGATCCAAAAATAAAATCTTGCATTTCTACTTCTTTTGTTAAAGGCAGAGATGGAATTTTAAATGGAATTCCCTTCATGGTCAAAGACAACATGGAAGTTATAGGTACTAAAACGACGTGTGCATCAAAAATTCTTGAAAATTATGTTTCTCCTTACACTGCAACGGCAGTTCAAAGGTTGCTTGATGCAGGTGGAACTGTGATCGCAAAGACAAACATGGATGAATTTGCGATGGGTGCATCCACAGAATATTCGAGTTTTTTCACAACAAGAAATCCGTGGGATCTTCAAAGAGTCCCTGGAGGATCGAGTGGCGGTTCGGCATCCGCTGTTGCAAGCGATATGGTGCCATTTGCGCTTGGATCAGATACCGGCGGATCGATACGTCAACCTGCCTCTTTTTGTGGAATAGTCGGATACAAACCGACTTATGGTCTTGTTTCAAGGTATGGTCTTGTAGCCTTTGCCTCTTCTCTTGATCAGATAGGGCCTCTTACCAAAAATGTAAGAGATGCCGGTTTAATTGGAAACATCCTGATCGGTAAAGATCCAAAAGATTCAACAACAGTTGAAAAACAAATTGATCTTTTGAAAAACATAGAAAATTCAATTGAAGGTTTCAAAATGGCAATTCCAAAAGAATTCACGAAAGGACTTTCTGACGATGTTAAAAATGTTTTATTTGATGCGATAGATAATTTCAAAAAGATGGGTGTAAAGGTTGACGAAGTTTCCATCCCTTCTCTTAAATACGCCGTTGCAGTTTATTACATAATAGCACCTGCCGAAGCCTCATCCAATCTTTCAAGATATGACGGCATAAGATACGGCTTAAGCATCGACGGAGAATCAGTGGATGATATATACACAAAAACGAAAGACGAAGGTTTCGGAAGAGAGGTAAAAAGAAGGATAATGCTTGGCACTTTCACACTTTCGGCGACTTACTACGATGCTTATTTTGATAAGGCTCAAAAGGTTAGATCCAAAATAGTTTATGAATTAAAACAAATCTTCAATTCTTACGATGCAATAATCGGTCCCACGACGCCCGGCGTTGCTTTCAAAATAGGTCAACTTTCTTCACCTCTTGAATATTATCTTCAAGACATTTACACCATACCGGCAAATTTAGCCGGTTTGCCCGCTATAAGCCTTCCAATGGGAAGCATAAATGGTCTACCCATTGGTTTGCAAATCATGTCTAAAAGGTTCGAAGACGAAAAAGTACTCAGAATCGGAAGAAATTACGAAATGATAAGGGGTAAATTTCCGTTGCCGGAGGTTGTAGCATGAAAACAGTCATTGGCCTTGAAATCCACGCTCAACTCTTGACCGAGACAAAGGCATTTTGCACCTGTAAGATAGATGTAAATGCAAAACCCAACACCAACATATGTCCTGTATGCACAGGGCAGCCCGGTGCTCTGCCAGTTCTGAACAAAAAGGTTGTCGAGTTTGCAATAATGGCTGGTCTTGCGCTTAATTGCGAAATTCATGAAACTTCAAGTTTTGATAGAAAAAATTACTTTTATCCCGATCTTCCAAAAGGTTACCAGATAACGCAGTATTTCCATCCAATAGCAACTGAAGGATATTTGAACCTCGACAATGGAAAACTTGTAAGGATAAGACGCATACACATAGAAGAAGATGCCGGAAAGATGGTTCATTCGTCAGAAAACATAACCGAATCAAAAGAAAGTTTGATAGATTTCAACAGATGCGGTGTGCCTCTTATAGAGATTGTAACTGAACCCGATATGGAAAAATCTGAAGAGGCAAAAGAGTTTATGGAAAAATTAAGGGATATTCTAAGAACTCTTGGCGTGTGCAGTGGGAACATGGAAGAAGGAGCACTGAGATGTGATGCCAACGTTTCGGTTGTCGATGATAACGGAAGGTCAAGTTCAAGAGTAGAAGTTAAAAACATAAATTCGTTCAGGTACGTTCAGTATGCCATAGAATACGAGGCAGAAAGAATTTCCAAAGTTTTGAAAGACGGAAAAGATGTGAAACATGAAACGCGTGGATGGGATTTCGTAACAAGAACAACCGTTTCTTTGAGATCAAAGGAAGAGGAGAATGATTACAGGTATTTCCCAGAGCCAGATCTTCCGATTTTGAAAGTTTCAAAATCTCAAATCGAAAATATAAAGCAAAATCTTCCAGAACTTCCAGATCAAAAATCTGAAAGATATGTAAAAACATATGGCTTGGCAAAAGACAACGCAAACATAATAGCGAAAGACAAGATAATTTCGGCGTACTTTGAAAAGTTAGTGTCTTCAAAGATGGATCCGAAAGATTCTTCAAATTGGATCGTAAATGATCTGCTTGCACTCTTCAACGCAGATTCCGTTGATTTCAATCCCGATAAGGTGCCAATCGAAAGTCTTAAAGTGCTTATGGAATACACAAATTCCGGAAAGATATCGAGATTGTCAGCGAAAGAAGTTTTGGGTGAAATATACAAAAACAACAGAAATCCTCAAGATATAATAAAAGAAAAAAATCTTATTCAAGTTTCAGATGAAAATTCACTTGTACCTGTGATCAAAAAAGTCATTGAAAATAACCCATCAGTCGTTGAACAGTACAAAAAAGGTAAAACATCCGTTGTCGGATTTTTCGTTGGCAATGTGATGAAGGAGACAAAGGGTAAGGCAGATCCAAAAATAGTCGGAGATCTTGCTAAAAAAATTCTGGATGGAGAGATCGAATGAAAATAGGAAAACGCGAATTTGATTTTTCAAGAATTTACGTGATGGGAATCATGAATGTAACGGATGATTCTTTTTACCCTCCAAGCAGAGTCAAAATCGATAATGTCGAAAGAAAATCACTTGAGATGATCAACGAAGGAGTGGACATAATAGACATCGGTGCAGAATCGACAAGACCTGGATCGGATCCGATCGATCCAGCGGAAGAAATAAGACGGATCGATTTGGCGGTACGCAGTATACGTAACGTAAGTGATATACCCATTTCGATAGACACATACAGATCTCAGACTGCCATTGCCGGTCTTCGTGCAGGTGCCGACATGATCAACGATGTGAGCGGTCTTGAATTCGATCCGGACATGTCGCACGTGTGCGCTGATTTTGATGTTCCGATCGTTTTAATGCACATAAAAGGTACTCCGAAAAACATGCAGAGCGATCCTCATTACGACGATGTCCTAAAGGAAGTATACGAAGAACTTCAAAAAAAGGTTGAAAAAGCGATCAAAAATGGCGTCAAGACCTCAAAGATAATTTTGGATCCGGGAATAGGTTTCGGAAAAAGACTTGAAGATAATTTAAAGATCATAGCCAATCTTGATGAATTTCAAAGCCTCGGTAAACCAATACTCATAGGAATATCGAGAAAATCGATGATAAGCAAGATAATGCCTATGGATGTAAATGATAGGCTTGAACCCACGATTGCGTTAAACACAATCGCCGCTATGAAGGGTGCAAAAATAATCAGAGTTCATGATGTGTTTGCCAATGTTAAGGCCATGCGAATGGTCGATGCAATAATGGGGGTGTAGTTATGGAACATCTTGTTTACGTTGCTTTTGGTTCAAACCTTGGGGATAGGAAAAACAACATATTACTTGCCATCGATGAGATGAAAAAGAAAAGTATGGAATTTTTGAGAATATCCACGATGTACGAAACAGAACCTTACGGTTTAAAAGATCAACCCAAATTCATCAACTGTGCCGCACTTGTAAAGACATCTTATGCACCCATGGAACTGATGGACACGCTTCTTGACATTGAAAAATCACTTGGAAGAGTGAGAACGACAAAGTGGGGGCCACGTGTAATCGACATAGACATAATATTTTACGATAACAGAATGATAAACTTCGTTGATCTCATAATACCACATCCGGACATGCAAAACAGAGAATTCGTACTTAAGCCATTGGCTGAAATAGCACCCAATTACGTTCATCCCAAATTAAAAAAAAGTGTTGTTGAACTTCTCAATGAGATCGAAGGTGTCAAAATTTGAGAAAGATAAGATTTGCCGTTGCTCAACAGAATTTCGTCGTTGGAGGCATCGAAGAAAATTTAGACAAAATCTTTTCGTCGATCGAAAATGCAGAAAAATTTAAACCCGATTTCGTTATCTTTCCGGAACTTGCAATCACAGGATATCCTCCGGAAGATTTGCTTTTCAGGCATGCGTTTATTCAGAAAAACCTTGAAGCACTCCAAAAATTGGTGAATTTCACCTCTGGGCGGGACGAAATTGTCATAACTGGATTTGTTGACATGAAAGATGATATATACAATGCCGCTGCGGTAATTCAAAACGGACGTCTCATGGGAGTTTACCATAAAATTCTTCTTCCGAATTATGGCGTTTTTGATGAAAGAAGATATTTTGCTGGAGGCAAAAAACCCATGGTCATAGAATTGAACGGAACTAAAGTTGGCCTTAGCATATGCGAAGACATATGGGTACCCGATGGTCCAATAGTCGACGAGGTAAACAACGGTGCCATGGTGCTCATCAACATATCTTCATCTCCTTACAACGCAATGAAAGGTGCTTCAAGAGAAAAGATGATTCAGACAAGGGCATCAGATCTAAGAACGGCCATTGTTTACGCTAACACCATTGGAGGACAGGATGAACTTGTCTTTGACGGCCATAGTTTCATCGTAGATGAAAATGGCACAACAATAGCAAGGGCAACAGATTTCAAAGAAGAAATTCTATTTGCAGACGTTGATATCCCAAATATCGTGAGCATGAATTTGCATGATCCAAGAAGACGAGAAAGGATCGAAAGAGAGACAGAAATAGATTTGATTCCCATTGAATTGAGATCAAAAGAAAGAAAAGAAATATCCGTCGTTATTTCTCCTGATCTCGTCGTCGAGGAGGAAATTTTTAAAGCGTTGACCTTGGGAACAAGAGATTACGTGATTAAAAATGGATTTAAAAAAGTTTTAATAGGTTTAAGTGGTGGAATAGACTCATCTTTAGTTGCCGTCATAGCCACTGAAGCCATTGGAAAAGAAAATGTCATAGGTGTTATGATGCCTTCAATGTATTCATCAAAATCAAGCGTTGAAGATGCCCAAATGCTTGCCAAGAATCTCGGCATAGAAGTGCTTGAGATAAAGATCACGGAAGTTTACAACGCTTACATTAAAGTGCTTGAAAAGCCTTTCAGAGGAATGGAACCCAACATAACGGAAGAAAATCTGCAGGCAAGAATTCGTGGAAATTATCTCATGGCGCTTTCAAACAAATTTGGATGGCTTGTACTTACAACGGGAAACAAATCAGAAATGAGCACAGGTTACTCGACCCTTTACGGAGATATGGCGGGAGGCTTCGCACCTATAAAAGATCTTTACAAAACGATGGTTTACAGAGTTTGCAGATGGTACAACGCAAATGCAGGTAAAGAAATCATTCCATCAAACATCTTCATAAAACCACCTTCAGCCGAATTAAAACCGAATCAGGTAGATCAAGATACACTTCCACCTTACGACGTACTTGACAAAATCTTGGAGTTGTATGTTGAAAAAGATTTATCTTTGGAAGAGATCACAGAGATGGGCTTCGATCTCGAAACCGTGAAAAAAACGATACATCTTGTTGATTTGAGTGAATACAAAAGAAGACAGGCTCCGCCGGGTGTGAAGATCACCTTCAGAGCCTTTGGTCGCGATAGAAGATTTCCGATAACCAACCATTTCAGGAGGTGATCATGTGATTTTTTTCTGGCCTTTCTGGTGGGGATACGGCCTTGGAAGTTTAATCTGGGATATCGCAGGAATAGCGCTTTTTTTCATCGCTTTTTATCTTTTTTTCAGGCATGGAATAGGTTTCATAAGATGGCATAATTCATCAGATGAACCTTGTGAAATTTTAAGACATCGATATGCATCCGGTGAAATAACAAAAGAAGAATACGAACAAAAGAAAAAGGATCTTGGATGCTAACGATTTTTTGATGGCCAATATGCTGTTACGAGCGATGAAGCCATGAGTATGCCACCGGCGATTAATTGGGTGTTTAATTCTTCCGAAAGAATTATAAATGCCAGAAGAGAAGCAATCCACGGTTTTACAAAGAATGCCATGGATCCAAGGCTTGCTCCTATTTTTGAAATACCTTTGAAGAAAAAAAGGTAAGCAATGCCGGTCGTGACAATTCCAATGTATGCTAAGTAAGGCAGGGCTTTGAAAGAAATTTCGATTGGCACTTTAAAAACTGCCATTTCAATCAGAACAACCGGAACGGCAATCACAAAGGTCATGAAATTAAAGATGGCACTGGATGAATTTTGAGTTATGGATCTGCCAAAAACCGTTAAAATTGCAAACAAAGCACACGCCGCAATCATCACAAAAACATAGATGTCTCCCTTGAATTCCGAAGAATAAGATGTAACCGTAAGACCTGCAAAACCGAGAATCATACCTATGTAAACTCGCAGAGGAAATTTCTCTTTGAAAAACAACTTTGAAAACAAAAGCACAAAAATTGGATTTGCGCTGAATATTATGGCCATTTCATTTGCCGGAGCATTTGCAAGTGCAAAATGATAGAGACTCATCCCAATTCCAACAGGAATAATACCTATCCAAATAAGATTTATCCAATCTTTTAGGGACAAACTTTTCAATTTGGAAAATCTAACAAAAGGAAGAAGAGTCGGAATTGCAAAGAGTAACCTGAAGAGCCACAGATTAAGCGGATCGACATAACTTCCTATGAATTTTGAAACAACTTCTATTGACGAAAAAAGTACTATGGCAAGATAAACATAAAAATAGCCCATCTAATTCCTCCGTATATGCCTCATCTGTAAAATGTAATGTCAACTTACCTTAGCGTTAAGGCTAAAGCTTTTGCTTGTCGAGTAGAAGTGTATCTCTCCAATTTTAGCGGTTTCGGGACTCAATCACTTCAACTCATCATTTTCGGCCCATCACTTTGTTCGTCCTTTTAATGCGCCGAATACAATTATACTTGATCAACTTTAAATATGAAATATCGTTGGCTCCGGCATTCGCCTTTCGATGTCTGATCATCTAACGTGAAGTTTCTGACTCAAGCGATCTGGCATCAGTCTGCGAGCATGGAATGATACCTTGTCCATAAGTCATTCCCAACCTGATTGAGAATCTTCCTTACGAGAAAAGGCAATTCCCGATGAACTCATTTTAACGTCATCTCAAATTTTCTGTCATTCCGGCCTGCGAGCCGGAATCGCCTTAACGTTACCCTTGACCTGATTGGAGTCGAGAATGACGGAAGAATGTTTGTTTTTTCCCCATATCCCATTGGCCATTTGCTTCACGATGTGCTTTTTTGCCGATCACGCGTTACTTTAAGGTTTTTGTATTGTCCATTCTCCATGCATATATGCTAAAATAATATAAAGGAGAGGTGATCATCTTGTCAGCAAAGTGGTCATACATAAAAGATCTGAAGGATCATGTTGGAGAAGTTATAACGGTCAAAGGATGGATTTTTAACAAAAGATCAAGCGGTAAGATAAATTTCTTGCAAATAAGAGATGGAACTGGTTTTGTTCAAGGAATTGTTGAAAAAACATCTTCTGAAGAAACTTTTGTCAAGGCTGATAAGATTAAATTAGAGTCAAGCGTCATAATCGAAGGTAAAGTCAGAGCAGATAAAAGGTCTCCTTATGGTTATGAACTTGATGTAAATGATATTGAAATTATTCAGATACCACTTGAAGAATATCCAATTTCAAAAAAAGATCATGGAATAGATTTTTTAATGCATAACCGACATCTATGGCTCAGATCTCAAAAACAATTTCACATTTTACATGTTAGAGATGAAATTATATGGGCAGTCAGAGAATTTTACAGAAATAACGGATTTGTCCTTGTTGATACTCCTATTCTCACGGGAGCCATAGGAGAATCGGCGGGCGAACTTTTCAACGTTGATTATTTTGATCTTGGAAAGGCATATTTAACTCAAACAGGTCAACTTTATCTTGAAGCGGCAGCCATGGCACTTGGAAAAGTTTACAATCTTGGTCCGACATTCAGAGCAGAAAAATCAAAGACAAGAAGACATCTTACCGAATTCTGGATGAATGAAGCGGAAGTTGCCTATTACAATACGAATGACAACATGCATCTTCAAGAAGAACTCGTGTCTTATGTCGTGGGACGGGTATTAGAAAGGGCCGGAGATCATCTCAAGGCTTTGGAAAGAGATGTAAAGCCGCTTGAAAAAGTTCAAACACCTTTTCCGAGAATATCTTACGATGAAGGCATTAAATTGCTTCAGAAAAAGGGGTTTGATATAAAGTGGGGCGACGACATAGGTGGAGATGAAGAAACAGGCATAAGTGAAGAGTTTGATAGGCCGGTTATGGTTTACAATTATCCACGAAAAATAAAGGCCTTTTACATGCAACCCGATCCACAAAGGCCTGAAGTCGTGCTTTGTGATGACATGCTTGCACCAGAAGGATATGGAGAGATAATAGGCGCGTCCGAACGTGTGAATGATCCCGATTTGCTTGTCGAAAGAATAAAAGAATTCAATCTTCCACTTGATTCTTACGATTGGTACATAGATCTCAGAAAGTACGGAACAGTTCCGCACAGTGGGTTTGGAATGGGCATAGAAAGACTTGTTTCATGGATATGCAAACTTGAACATATAAGAGAAGCGATACCTTTTGCCCGTACGATATACAGGATACATCCATAGAGGCTAAAATGGCGAGATTACTTTCTTCGGAACCGCAAAAAGAAGATGAAGTGCTTGTCTCTTTGAGACCCGCAAATCTAAGTGATTACATAGGTCAGGAAAGAATAAAGTCAAGACTTCGCGTAGCCATAAAGGCCGCGACTATGAGAGGCGATGTGCTTGACCATGTCCTGTTGGCAGGCCCTGCCGGTCTTGGAAAGACGAGCCTTGCCATGATAATAGCAAATGAAATAGGAGGAAAATTGAGGACAACGAGCGGACCCGTTGTTGAAAGGCAAGGAGACCTTGCTGCGATTTTAACCTCTTTGTCCACGGGAGATGTGCTTTTCATAGATGAAATTCACAGGTTACCGCATCCAGTTGAAGAAATACTTTATTCGGCCATGGAAGATTTTCAAATTGATGTCATGATAGGGAAAGGGCCGGGCGCAAGAAGTGTAAGGCTTTCTATAAATCCATTTACACTTGTCGGTGCGACGACGAGAAGCGGTTTGCTGACCGCTCCTTTAAGAAACAGATTTGGAATGATCTTTGAAATGGATTTTTACACGATGGACGATCTCGCCTTGATAGCAAAAAGAACGGCGTCTTTACTTGGAGTCAAAATTGACGATCGAAGTGCCGTAGAAATAGCCAAAAGGTCAAGGGGAACGCCAAGGGTGGTAAACAGATTCGTGAAAAGAATAAGAGATTTTGCAACCGTGAAGGCAAAAGAAAGTCTTGACATGGAGACGATAGAAGAGGCCTTCGAATCGATGCAAATTGACCAAAACGGTCTCGATGATATGGACATAAAGATACTTTCCAAAATAGCAAAAGATTACAGAGGTGGGCCTGTAGGGCTAAATGCGCTAGCCGCAAGTGTGGGGATAGAAGCAGAAACCATAAGTGAAGTTTACGAACCGTTCTTGCTTCAGGGAGGTTTTATCGCTCGAACTGCGAGAGGTAGAATTTTAACGCAAAGAGGATATTCGGTGATAGGAGAATCTTTGATTTGAAAGGATGTGAATCATGTTTGCCGTCGCAAATCTTGTCTACGCAATTGCCATCATTTTGAACATCGTCATAGTCTTTTTCATGGTTGTGCTTATCATAGATGGAATACTCAGTTTTATCTTTCCTTATGGTTTTCCTATCAGAAGAATTTTTGATGAGATCGCAGAACCTGTACTCAGACCGTTCAGAAGATTCATACATCCCTTTGGTTATATAGATTTTACTCCGTTTGTGGTTTTCCTTTTGTTGCTTTTCATCCAAATTTTTGTCGTTAATTCACTTTTCGATCTCAGCGTGGTGTTAAGAAAATGAAAAAATTTTACGGTGCCGTTATTTTAAAAAATGAGAAAAATTTTGATGCAATAAAAGCATCTGAAATCTTGCGAGAAAAGATCAAGGAGAAAATAGAAATTTTTGATGCCGAAAATGCTCCAGATAATTCTCTGTTTTTTATTCTCGGTGGTGATGGCACGGTTTTAAGATATGCAAAAAAAATTGCACAAAAAGTGCCTTTCGTGGTTGGTATAAATTTTGGCCATCTTGGCTTTTTAAGTCCTTACGAATTTAGCGAAATAGATCGGATAGTTAAGGATATTTTGACAGATGAAAATTTTACCATCGTCAAAAGAAAATTTTCCAAGGTCATATCCAAATTTGGAGAAATTGAATTTTTAAACGAATTTATAGTTCAAAGAGATATTCATTCTCACATGATCGATGTCAAGATAAAGATCGACAATTCAGAGATGGGATCGGTACTTTGTGACGGAATTTTGATTTCAACTCCAACGGGTTCTACCGCTTACAATCTTTCCGCTGGTGGATCGTTGGTTGACCCACAGGCAAACGTACTTTCAATAGTTCCAATGATGGCACATACACTTTTTAAAACGCCAATTGTCGTTTCTTCAAAAAGGAAGATAGAAATAGAGGCAAACCCGCGGTACAACGAAAAATATTTTGCAATTTCCGATGGCGATGTGCTTGGCGATCAAAACAAAGTGGAATCTTTTGAAATTGAAAGTTCTGAAAAGAGTGTGAACTTTCTTTGCACAAAAGAAAGAAATTTCTTTAAAATCGTGAATCAAAAGTTAGGATGGGGAATCCGAAATGGATCTGGAAAACGTTATGACTGATTCAAAATACGAATATTACGAACAGGCCCTTAATTCTATGATCGAAGGCGTCATAATGGTTAATGCGCAGGCGGAAGTGATCTTCATAAACAGAACTGCGCGCCAAATACTACATCTTAAAGATGAAGATTATGCAGGTAAAAAAGTCGTCGATTTTGTTCCAAACACGAGACTTCATAAAGTTGTGGAAGATAAAAAGCCAGAAATAGATAGAATTCAAAATGTTGGCAATATCAAGATCATAACATCACGTATTCCGCTTATCGATGAAAATGGTGAATTAAAAGGAGCATTTGCGGTTTTTAGGGATATAACGGAAATTCAAAAGATGGCCGAAGAAGTCACGGATTTAAAGCGCGTAAGGTTGATGTTAGAGAAGATCATAGAATCAACTGATGACGCTATAAGTGTTGCCGATGCAAAGGGAAATTTGGTGATGGTAAATCCGGAATACACAAAGTTAACCGGATTTAACGAAGAAGATGTCATAGGCAAACCCGCTACCATAGACATAGCCGAAGGGGAAAGTGTCCATATCATGGTGGCAAAAGAAAAAAGGCCGATATTCGGTCATAGACTCAAGGTAGGGCCTATGAAAAAAGATGTCATAGTCGACGTTACTCCTCTTTTCATAGATGATAAATTCGTTGGAAGTGTTGGTGTGATTCACGATGTCTCAAAGATAATCTCTTTAAGTCGCGAACTCGAAGAGGCAAACAGGATGATAAGACACCTCAGAGCCAAATACACCTTTGATGACATCATAGGAAATGGGAGTGCCATGCAAATAGCCATAATGCAGGCTAAGAAAGTTGCATCCACGAGAGCAACCGTACTTTTGAGAGGAGAGTCCGGAACGGGCAAAGAACTTTTTGCGCATGCCATACATAACGCAAGTGATAGAAAGAACTCTGCTTTTGTAAGCGTGAATTGTGCTGCCTTACCAGAAGGAATTCTCGAGTCTGAACTTTTTGGATACGAAGAAGGGGCTTTTACCGGCGCCCGTAAGGGAGGTAAAATAGGTCTTCTTGAAGAATCCAACGGAGGAACACTTTTTCTTGATGAGATCGGAAAGATGGAGTTGAACGTTCAATCGAGATTTTTAAGATTTCTTCAAGAAATGGAAATAACGAAACTTGGAAGTACCAAAGTAAAACACCTTGATGTGAGAATAATAGCCGCCACGAATATAAACCTTGAAGATATGGTCAAAAATGAAACCTTCATACCCGATCTTTATTACAGACTTAACGTAGTTCCCATCTACATCCCTCCACTCAGAGAAAGAATCGAAGATATAGAACCACTTGTAAAATACATAATAAGAAAATTGAATCAAGAATACGGCAGATCAGTTGAAAAAATTTCAAAAGATGCTTTGAATGTGATAGAAAACATTTCTTGGCCCGGAAATGTAAGAGAACTTGAAAATTTCATAGCGCGGGCGATGATAAACATGGACATAAGTGAAAAAGAGATAACGGTTTCTTCTCTACCTTCTTACGTGCAAGTTCACAAAAAAAACGTCAACGGAACAAAGCACGATTTAAAAAAATCTCTTGCCGATTATGAAAAAGAATTGATAGAGGAAGCTTTAAATGCAAATGACGGAAACAGAAAAAAAACGGCTCAGTCTCTTGGAATAAGTTTAAGAACTCTTTTTTACAAGATGGAAAATTACCATATAAAGTGAGGAGGAAATAAAATGAAAGATTTGTGGGAAGAGATAAAAGGCACAGATCCAGAAATTTACGAAGTAGTTCATAAAGAACTTGAAAGGCAAAGAAACGGCCTTGAACTTATAGCATCAGAAAATTTCGTTTCAAAGGCCGTTTTGCAGGCAATGGGAAGTGTTTTGACCAACAAGTACGCTGAAGGATATCCATCAAAACGTTATTACGGTGGTTGTGAAATAGTGGATATAGCCGAAAATCTTGCGAGGGATAGAGCATGCCAACTTTTTGGATCGGAACACGCGAATGTTCAGCCACATTCAGGATCTCAGGCGAATATGGCCGCTTACATGTCAGTTGCAGAACCTGGAAGTGTCATGATGGGACTTTCTTTAACGCAAGGAGGACATCTCACTCATGGATCACCTGTAAACTTTTCTGGTAAACTTTACAAAGTAATTCCTTACGGTCTTAATCCAGACACCGAAACGATAGATTACGATGAAGTCAAAAGACTTGCGATAGAAAACAAACCCAAAATAATAGTAACGGGAGGCAGTGCATATCCAAGAACCATTGATTTCAAACGTTTCAGAGAAATTGCAGATGAGGTGGGGGCATATCTTATCGTTGATATGGCACATTTTGCCGGACTTGTGGCGGCAAAGATTCATCCAAATCCAGTTGAATATGCCCATATCGTGACTTCAACGACGCACAAAACGCTCAGAGGTCCAAGAGGCGGCCTTATTCTTTCTAAAGAAGAATTCGCAAAGCAAATAGATAAAACCATCTTCCCGGGAATACAAGGAGGTCCTCTTATGCACATTATAGCGGCAAAAGCCGTTTGTTTTAAAGAGGCCATGACTCCTGAATTTAAAAATTATCAAAACCAAATAGTTAAAAATGCCGCTAAACTTGCCAAATCTCTTTCCGAAAGGAAAATAAGAATCGTTTCCGGAGGAACGGATACCCACCTAATGCTCGTTGATCTCGTTGATACAGGTTTAACTGGCAAAGAAGTAGAAAATTTGCTTGGTGAAGTTGGAATAACCGTTAACAAAAACACGATACCGAGAGAGCAAAGATCGCCGACCGTAACGAGTGGCATAAGGGTAGGAACACCGGCCGTCACAACTCGCGGCATGAAAGAACCAGAAATGGAAGAAATTGCGGATATAATAGCCTCTGTTATTCATAATCCAGTGGATCAAACAAAACGTCTTGCAAAGGAGCGTGTTGAAAAACTTTGTAAGAGATTTCCGCTGTATCCAGATATCCTTTAAGGAGGTGGTATCTTGAAGATACTGGGATTGATTCTCGCAGGTGAGAAAGGACAAAATCTTGGCAAATTGACAAACAAAAGAGCTTCGGCTGCTGTACCTATTGCCGGTAAATACAGGGCCATAGATTTTACCCTTTCAAACATGGTAAGAGCCGGAATAAAAAAAGTTGGGGTGTTAACTCAGTACAATCCTCGAAGTCTTATGGATCACCTTGGTTCTGGAAGAGAGTGGGATCTTGACAGAAAAAACGGCGGTCTTTACATTCTTCAACCTTACGTTAGCGAGGCAAGTCAACTTTGGTACAGAGGTACGGCCGATGCACTTCACCAAAATATAACGGTGCTTCGAAGAGGAGATGAGGATTACGTTCTGATAGGATCTGGCGATCATGTTTACAACATAGATTTCACGCCTGTATTCAAATATCATCTTTCAACTTCTGCGGATATAACCATTCTCACTAAATCTTCCGAAGGATATGATCCCTCTTTTTACGGAACCGTAAAAACAGACGAAAATGAAAGAATAATCGATTTCAAAGAAAAAGAAAAAGAAAATACTGGGGATAAGATAAACCTCGGCGTGTACTTCATGAACAAAAAACTGATGATGGATCTCCTGTATTCAACCGTTCCAAATGGCAAATACGATCTTGTCAGAGATATTATAATACCGAATATCGAGAACCTGAGAATAATGTCTTACAAATTTTCAGGATACTGGCGAAACGTAAAAAAATCTTTGATCGAATATAAAAGGACGAACATGGACATGCTCAATCCAGAGGTGCTTAACGAACTGTTTTCTCCGCAAAGAAAAATATACACCAAACTAAAGGATCTCGCACCTCCCAAGATAACCTCCACAGGATCAGTAGTAAATTCCATAGTTGCAGATGGATGTATAGTATCGGGAAAAGTTTACAACAGCGTTATTTTTAGAAATGTTAACGTTAAAGCCGGGGCGATAGTTGACAACTCCGTCGTGATGGAGGGTTCAACGATTGAAGAAGGATCAAAAATAGTGAATTGCATATTAGACAAAAACGTAACCATAAGAACGGAACGTTCTTACATTGGTTACGAAGAACCGCTTTTTTTTGAAAAATGGCAGGTTGTCTGAAAGGGAGATGAAATCGTGAGTGAAATCATAGCGATGGTACTTGCTGGAGGCCAGGGAACAAGACTTGGCGTTTTGACCGAAAACGTTGTTAAGCCTGCGGTTCCATTCGGCGGAAAATACAGAATCATAGATTTTACCCTTTCAAATTGCATCAATTCTTCAATATACACCGTCGGCGTTTTAACTCAATACAGACCAAGAGTCTTAAGCACCCATCTTGGAGTTGGCAGAGATTGGGACATGGATAGAAAAAATGGAGGCCTTTTTGTGCTCTCGCCTTACGCCGCTGCCGCTGAAGGAGAATGGTACAAAGGAACAGCACATGCGATAGCCCAAAATATAGATTTCATAGATCAATTCTCTCCACAGTACGTCTTGATACTTTCGGGCGATCATGTTTATTCGATGGACTACAACGAAATGCTTGATTTCCATATTTCGAAAAATGCCGATGCCACGATATCATGCATTCGTGTTCCCATATCAGAAGCGCACAGATTTGGAACTGTTATAACGGATAACACATCTAAAGTCAAAGAATTTGAAGAAAAGCCAAAGAATCCGAGATCTCAACTTGCATCTATGGGGATTTACATATTCAACTGGAAATTTTTAAGACCTTTGTTGATAGAGGATTCCCAAAATGAAAAATCTTCTCATGATTTTGGCAAAGATATAATGCCCAAACTTGTTGCCGGAGATAACAATTTCTATGCTTATGAGTTTGAAGGATACTGGAGAGATGTCGGAACGATAGAATCATTCTGGGAAGCAAATATCGATTTGACGAGATCGATGCCTGCGTTGAACCTTTACGATCCAAACTGGAGATTTTACACTCACAGTGCAGAAATGCCTCCGGCTTTTTTTGGAAATGACGCAGAGGTTGTGAATTCGCTTACGAGCGAAGGATGTATCGTTCATGGAAGGGTCGAAAGTACAGTGCTTTTTCAGGGTGTAACCGTTAAAAAAGGCACGATCTTAAAAAATTCTGTCATAATGACAAATGTTTTGATAGGCGAAAATTGCATCATAGAAGATTCAATAATAGGCGAAAATTCAATAATAGGCGATAATTCGAAGATTGGAATTGGAGACAGAATTAAAAATGAAAAATATCCAAACATATACAGCGACGGAATAAGTGTTGTAGGTGAAGGAGTTACAGTGGACGAAGGTTCTACCATAGGGAAAAACTCTTCGATTGGAAATTTTTTGAACACGAAAGAAATGAGAATAAAAACAGTGCCAAGCGGTAAAAATCTCAGAATTGATGGAGTTGTCTGAGTTTGTTTTATTATGATATAATTAGTTTTGTGTTCGGCCAGCGTAGCTCAACCGGTAGAGCAATTCATTCGTAATGAATAGGTTTAGGGTTCGAGTCCCTACGCTGGCTCCAATTTTTGAGAGGTGAGAATTATGAAATTTTTTCTCATAAGTGATAACATTGATACTCAAATAGGTATGAGATTATCTGGAATAGACGGCGTTGTTTTGCACACAAAAGCAGAGATATTGCCCGTAATCGAAGAAATCAGAAAGAAAAAAGATATTGGCATATTGCTTGTAACGCAAAAAATTTCAGAATTGATCCCAGAAGAGTTGGATAATTTAAGAAGATCAAGAACTCTTCCGATAGTAACGGTCATTCCCGACAGACATGGAAGCACAAGATCCAAAGATTTCATAACACGTTACGTTCAAGAAGCGATTGGGGTGAAATTGAAATGAATGTCGATAAAAAACTTGATGCTTTGAAAACATACGTTAAGAACAAAGCCAATGATGATGTTCAGTCTTTGATAGAAGAGACCAACAAAAAAGTAAAAGAGATAAATCAAAATTACGAGAAGAAGGCAGAAAAGGCATATTCTGATATCATCGAGAATGCCAAAAAGCAAGTTGATGACATAAATCGTGTCGAAAAAGCCCAGACTATTTCAAAAACCATGAAAATAAGCATAGAAGGGCAGAAAGACATAATAGATGACGCAATGGTGATTCTGAAAGAAAAACTTTTTGAACTTCCTCAGAAATCATCTTACCCGAATTTCCTTCGTTATTTGATCGTTGAGGCTTTAAATATCATCGATACCAAAAAAATAAGTCTAAAATGTCGAAAGGAAGACAAGGAGATAGTCTCCAAAATTGTTTCTCAAATTGCCGACGGCAAAAGGGATATTTCCATTTCAGACGAAGAAATTCAAATAGCAGGCGGAGTGATCATCGTATCGGAAGATGGCAAAGAAATAGTAGAAAACACTTTGGAAAGCAAACTCGAAGAAATCAAAGAAACATACCTGAAAGATTTATTTTCCGAATTGAAAGTTAGGTGATTTTAATGGACAAAACGGGAGAAATGTATTTTATAAATGGACCTGTTGTGAAGGCTAAAAAGATGACAGGATTCATGATGCATGAAATGGTGCTCGTTGGGAACGCCAAGTTGACCGGAGAAGTTATAAGTCTCGAAGGAGATGACGCCACAATTCAGGTTTATGAAGAAACAACGGGCCTAAAACCCGGAGAACCCGTTAGCGGTACAGGAGATTTACTTTCCGTAACTTTAGGTCCTGGCCTTATCGGATCTGTTTTTGATGGGATTCAAAGGCCTCTTGATGTTTTGAAAGCACAATCTGGTGATTTTCTTGAAAGAGGTGTGATCGCCAACGCGCTTGATATGAAAAAAGTTTGGGATGTGCAGATGTCAAAGATCAAAAATGGCGATCAGGTTGTTGGCGGACAGATCATAGCGACTGTCAAAGAAACGTCTTCGATCATCCACAAGATAATGGTTCCGCCAAGTATTTCTGGAATTGCACAAAACGTTAAAAGTTCCGGGAAATATCCGATAGATACGGTTTTGATGACCGTCAAAAGCGATGACGGAGATCATGAAATAAAACTTTACCAAAGATGGCCTGTCAGAATACCAAGGCCATACAGCGAAAGACTTGCTCCAAAGGAACCGCTTATCACAGGCATAAGGGTAATAGATACACTCTTTCCGATAAGTAAGGGAGGGACAGCGGCTATTCCTGGAGGATTTGGAACGGGAAAGACCGTTGTTCAGCATCAACTTGCGAAATGGGCCGATGCGGATGTCATAATTTACATAGGTTGTGGAGAGCGTGGAAACGAAATGACAGAAGTGCTTGAAGAATTTCCGCAATTGATAGATCCGAGAAATGGCAAACCTTTAATGGAAAGAACTATCTTGATAGCAAACACTTCTAACATGCCGGTTTCTGCCCGCGAGGCTTCAATTTACACCGGAATAACGATGGCAGAATATTTCAGAGATATGGGATACAACGTCGCACTTATGGCAGATTCAACCTCAAGATGGGCCGAAGCTTTAAGAGAGATATCCGGAAGACTCGAAGAAATGCCGGCAGAAGAAGGATTTCCTCCTTACCTTGCCTCCAGAATAGGCGACTTTTACGAAAGGGCTGGCAGGGCAAAAGTTATTGGTGATGATCAAAGAATAGGCTCTGTTTCCGTTATAGGGGCAGTTTCTCCTCCAGGCGGAGATTTTTCCGAACCTGTTACAACAGGGACGAAAAGATTCATAAGGTGCTTTTGGGAACTTGACAGACAACTTGCAAATGCGAGGCATCATCCATCGATAAACTGGCTTGACAGTTACAGTGAATATACGTCCGAACTCAAAGAATGGGTATCTAAGAATGTCGATGAAAAATTTTACAATATGAGAGACAGATTCATGCAAATTCTCACAGAAGATGATAACCTTCAACAGATAATAAAACTTGTCGGCGAAGATGTACTTCCTGACGGCCAAAAATTAATCGTAAGAGTTGCGAATATGATAAAAGTTGGATATTTGCAGCAGGATGCATTCAGCGACGTAGACAGCAATTGCCAGTTGAAAAAGCAGGATGAGATGCTTAAGATAATACTGAATTATTACGACCGTGCAAATAAACTCGTCTCAAAGGGTGTTGCCGTCTCTGAAGTCTTTGACGAAAACATGGTTAACACCATCATGAGGATGAAGGAAAACATACCAAATGATAAGATCGAAGCATTTAAAGGCATTGAAACGCAGATAAATACCTTTTTCGATCAACTTGACAAAAAATATCAAGTAAGTGTGGAGGCGTGAGAAAATGCCGGCAAAAGAATATGTTGGTTTGTCAGAGATAAATGGCCCTCTTATTTTCGTTCAAAAGCCCACTGACGTGGGTTACAACGAAGTTGTTGAGATAATGATCAGAAACGAAAAAAGACTCGGTCAAGTTGTTCAGATAAGCGATCAAATTGCGATGATACAGGTTTTTCAAGGAACGAATGGTTTAACAATAGATAAAACAAGGGTGAAATTCCTCGGGAAACCTTTGATGATAAAGGTTTCGGATGAGATGTTGGGACGTGTGTTCAACGGTATAGGTCAGCCGATAGACAACGGTCCTGAAATTTTAACGGGCGATAGCCGTGACATGAATGGATCACCTATAAATCCCGTTTCAAGAATGTATCCGAGAAATTTCATTCAAACGGGCATATCGGCGATAGACGCACTTATGACACTTATAAGAGGACAAAAACTTCCGATTTTTTCGGGAAATGGTCTTCCTCACAACAGAATAGCCGTCCAAATAACGAAACAGGCAAAACTGAAAGGCGAAGAAGCTGGAAATTTTGCAATAGTCTTCGCAGCGATGGGCATAAAACACGATGAGGCCAATTTCATAAGAGAGAGCCTTGAACAATCCGGCGCTATAAAAAACACGATAATGTTTTTGAACCTCGCCGACGATCCGGCCATCGAAAGAATAGCAACTCCACGTGTTGCACTTACGGCTGCCGAGTACCTCGCTTTTGATAAAAATCTTCATGTGCTTGTACTTTTAACGGATATGACAAACTATTGCGAGGCCTTAAGGGAACTTGCGACTGCCCGCGGTGAAGTGCCTTCGAGAAAAGGATATCCCGGCTATCTTTACAGCGATTTGGCCAGTATATACGAAAGGGCTGGCATGATAAAAGATAGAAATGGTTCGATCACACAAATCCCAATACTTTCAATGCCGAATGATGACATAACGCATCCTATTCCGGATTTAACCGGATACATAACGGAAGGCCAGATAGTTTTAAACAGAGATCTTAACAGAAAAGGTATATATCCTCCAATAGGTGTACTTCAGTCTCTTTCGAGATTGATGAAGGACGGAATAGGTAAAGGCTACACCCGTGACGATCATCCGCACGTTTCAAGTCAACTTTTCGCTTCATACAGCAGAGTTCAAGAGGTCAAAGCTTTAGCCTCTATAATAGGAGAGGAAGAACTTACAGATTCCGACAAAAGTTATTTAAGATTTGGAGAGGCTTTTGAGAATGAATTTTTAAAACAAAACGAAGATGAAGATCGTTCTATCGAAGAAACGCTCGATTTAGGCTGGAAATTACTTGGATATCTTCCGAAGATTGAATTAACGCGTGTAAGTGAAAAGGAAATAGCCGATCATTACAAAGAAATAAAGGAGATATAAGATGGCCCAGATTTCTCCTACAAAAAGCAAACTCATAGAGACAAAAAGGTCTTTGCAACTGGCACGTGAAGGACATACTTTGCTTGACAAGAAAAGAAATGTTCTTATACGTGAACTTATGAAACTCATCGATGAGGCAAAAGAGGTTCAGGCCAAAACTGAAATCCTTTTTGCCGAGGCCTACAAAGCACTTATAGAGGCAAATTTGTATTTTGGAATAGAGAACGTCCAGGAAGTAGGCTTGGGAGTTGATGAGTTTGAATCCCTTGAAATTCGTCTCAGAAGTGTTATGGGAGTTGAAGTGCCAGAAATTGGCGATTTGAAAGTTAAACCATCTCTTGCTTATGGATTTGTCAGAACTAATTCAAAACTCGACGTGGCCAGAAAGAAATTCAGCGAAGTGCTCGTTTTAACCGCAAAACTTGCCGAAGTTGAAACAGGCGTTTACAGATTGGCAACTGAAATAAAAAGGACACAACGCAGAGTTAACGCACTTGAGTACGTTTTAATACCTCAATATGAAGAAATAGTGAAATTCATCGAATCTTACCTTGAAGAAACGGAAAGGGATGATTTTTTCAGAATGAAAAGGCTCAAAAGTAGGAGAGAATCTTGAGGATAGAGAACGTCAAAATCGTCGATCCATTTTTTTCGATAGAAAATGGCTGGATCGAGTTTGAAGAAAGCATAACCGATTATGGATACTCTGAAAAATCCAATTCTGCCTTTATTTTGATGCCGGGCTTTGTCGATACCCATGTGCACGGGGGAGCAGGATACGATTTTATGGATGAAAAGATAGATTTTGACAAACTTGAAAAGCACTTTTTTTCCACAGGCGCTACTTCTGTGCTTGCAACGACACTTACGGCACCGGTTGGAGGGATCAGAAATGCGATTGATGCCGTGAGAAAGAGAATGAAAGAGAATCCCCTAACCCCTTTAAAGGGTATTCATCTTGAAGGACCTGTGATATCTGAAAAGCACGTTGGCGCGCAAAACCCTGATTTCATATTAAAAGGTAACCTTTCCAATTTTAAAAAAATCATAGAAGGTAACGAAGATCTCGTCAAGATTGTGACTGTTGCCGTGGAAGAATCTGATGATGAAGCCATAGAATACCTTCAATCTAAGGGTATAACAATTTCGGTTGGTCATTCCGACGCAACTTTTGAACAGTTTATCCATTTTTACGAATTGGGTGTTAAACACATGACACATTTCTGCAACGCCATGACCCCTCTACATCACAGGAAAATCGGTCTTGTAGGGGCAGGTTTGAAATTAGACGATGTGGATCTTGAATTGATATCGGACGGCATTCATCTTGATGAAGAAATGATCTCTTTGATTTTGAAGTTTCATCCTCATGATCATATAATAGCCATAACGGATGCCATGAGGGCAGCCGGATTAAGAGATGGAGAGTACGATCTGGGAGGGTTAAAAGTTAAAGTCAAAGATAACTCGGCAAGACTTGAAGATGGAACTTTGGCCGGTAGTGTGTTAAAATACAATGAAGGGCTTAAAAGGCTTCGCGATCTTGGCTTGAATTTAAATGAAATAGCAGTCGTTTCCTCTTTTAAACCATCGACTATCGTTAAATCGAAAGATCCAATAGGCAGGATAATGCCGGGATATGATGCCGATTTTGTGATTATGGATGATAATTTTTCTGTTTTGAAGGTTTTTAAGAAGGGCAAAATCGTTTTTTCAAAAGAAGGAGGATAAGAAGGATGGCATTGGGAGACTTTGTTCACGGTGGAGGTCCTATCCTTGTAATAATAATTATTTTAGGTTTAATAGGTCTTTTCTTTTTCTTCGAAAGGCTCTTTGTCCTTTTGAGAGAAAGAAACGAAATGATGGCCACGGTTATAAAGGTGAGAAATTCCATAGCCCAGAAGAACATCACTGCGGCAAAACAACATTGCAGATCATCCTCAACTCTTTTTTCTTCAGTCATGTTGAGGGCATTTGAATATTACGACCAGCAAAAAATCGATCTTTTCGATAACGGCATAAAAGATGTCGTCGAAGAGGAGTCATTAAGGCTTGAAAGAAATTACAGGTACATAAACATCGTGGCTGTGTTGGCTCCTTTGCTTGGCTTCCTTGGAACTGTAATAGGTATGATGCAGATTTTCGGGAAAATAGGAACCAACGTGAATGTTCAAAATATTCAATCGTACGCTTCGATCTTTTCAAGTGGAATTTCACTCGCACTTTATACCACCGTAGGTGGTCTCGCTGTTGCCATACCTTTACTCATACTTATGGCAATTTTGAGAGAACTTGAAGATAGAATTCTTGAATCGACTAACGACGAAGTGCGTTCGATTGTCATGAAACTGAAATCCTTGCCTCTTGAGGAGGTACAGTAAATGAAAAAAAGAGATACGGATCTATTTTTTTGGGTCGGAATTGAACTCGTATCTCTTTTGAGTATAACCTTCATACTTATAATGTTTTTGGCACTTGCAAATGCTGCCACTTCTGTTGTTCCGACATCTTCTCTCGGCCAAATAGGAATAAGTTTGCCAAGTGCGATAACTACTATTCCCGCAACGGAAGAAAGTAAAGGACTTTTGGTTACCATAAATTCTTCCGATGAAATTTTCGTTGGAACGACTCAGGTGAAAACGTCGGATATTTCGTCGTTGCTCACATCTTACATAAGTCAGTATGGTACTCCGACTTCCGTTAAAATTGCGGCAGATAAATCTGTTCCTTACGGCACGATAGTTAAGATAATGGATTTGCTTAGGCAAAATGGAATAAGCACAATAGATCTTATCGTCGGTCAGGCACGGTGAAAAGGGTGATTTTGTGAAATACACAACGGTAGCGGCCATTTTAGCGGCAGTGTCTATATTAATCATATTGATCGCTGTATCCTTTATTTTGCCGCCTGTCTCTAAAGGAGAGCCTGTTTCTTATTTTCCACAAAGAACTACCGTCCAATTTTCTCTTCTCGGTAAAGAAGTTCCCGTCTTTACGCCTTATTCCGTTAAAATCGTACCCACACCACCTTCAACGATGGTAGCGGCTATCAATCAAATTCAGCCACAACAACCAGCAAAACCGCAGCCTGTCATTCCACAAACCACAACACCAAAACCTTCTCCGACTCAAACTTACGTGCCACCGGTCGTTGCACCACAAATTCCAAAAATTGTCACGCCCCCTTCGACGGTTGTGAGTTACAATTTACTCAGTCTTCAAAATGTGCCGAATTTCCAATCACTTGTTGCCCAGATGCGAAGAGATTACATAGAAGCACTTCAAAAGTTGCCAACGGAGATAGCGTACACGCTTGCAGGAACCGTTAAGGGTATCGTTGAAGTTCAAACCGATGGAAATGTTAAAGTATCGAAAATAATCAGTTCTCCAAGTGTGGTGTTAACAGATATATACGTCAGAAATATAGAAAAATTCGTTACTTTCCCGAGAAGTCTTGCACTTGAAGGCATAGAGATAGATGCGACGTTTACGCCTTCCGGAACCTCAACCGGTGTTGTTAAGTGATCACCATCTTGTCGTTAATTCAAGTCCATCTGTTGGTATAAGGTTGTATTTTTTCAAAAAAGTTCTTACATCTTTTTTAGAGTATATCCTAACGAGTTGAAGCATGTTGCCTGACATGAGTTTGTAGGTCGGGTATTTTTTTTCGAATTCCTCAAAGGTCATCAAATCATTGGCATCGTTGTGAATGTAAACTTTTGTTGAAAGAAATTCATCCGGGTAAAACAAGGTGAGTTTGTACGGAGTATCGATCACGAAAGTATCATCGAAATCATCAAACAATTTTTTTGCGACCTCCATATCGGTATCTTCTATCTTTGGACTTGCGATCAACGTCTCCAAATTTTTTTTCATTTTTTTAAGTATCTCATCTCCAAGAGATCTTGAAACGCTGCCCGGATCTATGCCTGTCGTTGTGTACGGTATCTCGACGATTAACTTCCAGAGATCTCTGACTTTAAGCCTTTGAATTGTCACGTAAGCTTTTTCGACATCATCGCGCATTTCGTCATCGTAAATTTTTAAATCGTGCATGAATTCAATTTGATGGATGACAAAATCATCCGTTAATTTCAAAAAATCATCAAGGTTTTCGAGATAATGACCAAGTTTTAAAGGCACTATCGAGTGGTTGAGAAAATCCTGAACCATCATATCCGCGGCCCGCGAAGTTTTATGGAAATAAACATTTTTGTACATCATGAATCTTCCGAAAAGCACGGTGTACATGTCATCAACTGTTTTTATGTTGTAAGAAAGTACATCGCTACCGTTAATTTTCAATATAGCCGAATTTCTTATTATCCTGTCCATCGGAACAGTTCCGTAATATCTAACGCCACTGAAATAGGAATCTCTCAACACAAAATCCATTCTGTCTGCCCCGAGAGGCCCTTGAATTATGTTGAAAAGAGGATCTCCTTTCTTTTCGCCTTCAAAAATCCCGTTGACTGCTTCCATGATCGTCAAAAAAAAGTTTTCAGGTACTTTACCGAGTGTTTTTTCGACATCCTCCAAAACACTTTTTTTGAAAGATTCTTCTGAACTGTCAAATTTTTCTTTCATCAACTGCGGAAGTTTTTCAACAAGCAATCTTTCTCTGAACTGATCGTGGCCTTCTTCGTATCCAAAATGTGAATAAACGACATCGTCGAATTGATGGCTGAACGGTCCATGCCCCACATCATGGAGCAATCCAGCAAGCCTTGATAATCTGAATATTGGATTTTCCGATCCAAACAAATGGGAAGAGTAAAGCCCAGCAACATGCATGACGCCTAAAGAATGAGAAAATCTTGTATGGGTAGCGGATGGGTAACTCATCTGAGATCCCACAAGTTGAGAGAGATACCGCAGTCTTTGGACTACTGCGGTATCTGTGACCAAAATTTCTAAAGGATACATGAATATCTCAGAATAAAGCGGATCCCTCGAAACCTTGTAATACATACTTTACCATCTTCCAGCCAAAGAAAGATTGTAAGAAGGAGATGATGAAGGAAGATTTTCTCCCCATAAGTTCAGATAAATCTTGTAAAAGTGTAAAGAAATACCATAATTTATCTGCCCAGATTGGGAGATTGAACCAAAAACCCTTTGATCCCAAAGAGTCAAAATACCAGAAGCGGCGATGCCCGTAGAATAGTAACCTACGATAGCCGTTATAGGACCGAAGGCACCGGAAAGTTCAATCTCGTCTTTAATCGGAGCGGACGTTGAGGTTGAATTGAAGGTGAAAAGTGTTTGCGAATGATTGAGAGCAAGATAAACGTTGTTCATGAGGTTTGTTCTCCATATCCATGAAATGTCCGCAGAAGTTGAATTGATTGTCACTTCCGGGCATATATCCATTTGACCTGGCGGAAGTGGATAAGCAACTCCTAAAGTAAAATCTCCGAGACCGCCCGATGATGTACGATCGTACTGTCCGAATATCCCAAGTCTTGCGTTTATTTCAGGATAGACAAGTTGAGACGAGTACTGCGCTATGTAACTCATGACGTTTGACACATATGCCTGAGTTTGTGGGTACGGAGGAACGCCACCATATTTAACAACTGCCCCAGGCCCTGCGTTGTAAGCGGCAACGGCAAGTTGCAAAGAGTTAAATTGTTTTTGGTACAATTTTATGTAATTGAGAGATCCGACAACACTTTGAAACGGATCGTAAGGATTTTGGACACCAAACGCAGGCGCCGTTGTCGGCATGAATTGCATCAAACCCTGGGCACCGGAATAAGAAAGAGAGTAATTCTGAAATGCACTTTCAGCCTTGGCTATCCCCAGCGCGATTGGCAAATCATTTTTCGAGATTGGAAGTTGAGAAAAATTCATCCACGGAATGTTTATTGTAAATCCGAACCCGGCATCTAAACCACCCATACCGTAACCCAAATCGTACCTTATTCCCGGATAATAATAAAGAGAATATGGTTGCGTCGAAACGGGCAAAAATGGCGTATCAATCGAAAATCCACCTATTATAGGTGATCCGAAAACAAAAACGCTCATAGCTACAATCGCAAAGACGATAGATAAATACTTTTTCATCTTTCACCTCCAAAAAATTTTAAATTGATCATATCAGTTTTCAAAACTGGAATTGCCTTTCTTTCAATCAAAGATGCTTCAAGGTCTTCTTCCATCCCAACAGAAGAAAGATATCTGCCGTGATGTGAGGTTTTAAGTATCTTCATGGGATCTGATCTTGAAATTTCACGTGCGAGTATTCCACCATCGTTAAGAGATACCATGTCAAAAAAAGAGATGAACTTTCCAGCCGTGTAAGAATCTTCCAAAGATACCTCTCCATGACTTCCGGCACATACCAAAAGCAAATTTTGAAAATTTTTAGAATAATGCGCAACAGTTTCAACATTTGAGAGGGCCATAGCGACAACTTTTCCGTAATTTTGGTAAATATTTGCCACTTTTGTTCCATTTGTTGTGGTAAGTATAACATTTTTTCCAGAAATATTTTCTTTTGTAAACTCAAGAGGAGAGTTTCCAAGATCGAATCCTTTTATTTTAAAAGCCTTTCTTTCTCCCGCGAGCAAAGCATTTGGCACGATTTCTTTCAAACGCATCGCCTCGGTAATGGTTTTTACAGGATAAATTCCCATTGCCCCTACTTCGACAGCCTTCACTATGACCGTTGTGGCCCTTAAAGTGTCTATGATCATCACAAGATCGTAAGAATCAAGTCGGGGTTTTTGAGATGGCAAAAGCAGGACTTCTATTCTCATTAAATTCACATCCTTACGACGAAGATCAAAAAGATCAAAAAAATGCCGGATAAAATGATCAGATAATCCGAAAATTTAAATTTCATCTCTCTGAATTTTGTTCTGCCGATAAATCCTCTGTAACATCTTGCTTCCATGGCAACCGCAAGATCGTCTGCCATTTTCATTGAACCGACAAACAACGGTACGATAAGTGGTACCATTCCTTTTGCACGCTGAATTAATCCGCCTCTGTCGAATCTTGCTCCGCGTGAAAGTTGAGCCCTTATTATGTGATCTGCCTCCATCGAAAGCACTGGAATAAATCTGAAGGCAATACTCATCATCATCGAAAAGTCATGAGACCATTCTCTCGGAAGTTTTAAAAAAACCATAAGTCCTTCAAGTCCATCTGCTATTTGTATCGGAGATGTGGTAAGGGTTAACAAAGATGCGGCGATTATTATCAAAACAAGCCTTAAAACTATGAAAATCGTGTTTGAAATTGCCAGATCTGTGATTTTAAGAGGGCCCAATCCCACCAAAACGTTACCCGAACCCGAAAAAATCTGAAATAAAGCGGTTAAGACTATTAATATCCACAAAGACTTAACCCCTCTCAGATAATAGAGAGGAGATATTTTGCTTAAAAATATGAGAAAAAAGATGAAAAAACTTAAAAAAGCGTACTGATAAAAATTGGTCGATAAAAAGATCGCGATTATGAAAAACAAGGTAAAAATTATTTTGGCTCTCGGATCTGTCTTGTGAAGAAATGACGGTTTGGGAATGAACTGGCCGATCGTTATATTACCTATGAAATTCATGGTACCTCTTTTAACAAACAGATGGCCATCGCTGAAGCCCCTTCTTTTCTCCCTATGAAACCCATTCCTTCGTTCGTCGTAGCCTTGATACTCACTCTCGAAGGACTCAAATTCAGAGTTTCAGATATTTTCTTTTGCATCTCATTGACGTAAGGTGATATTTTGGGTTCTTCTAACATGACCATGACATCTATATATTCTATGGAAAGATTTTCTTTGGACAACATAGATCTAACCTTTTCAAGTATTATCAAAGATGATATTCCTTTGTAACGAGGATCCGAAGGTGGAAAATGAATTCCTATATCTCCCAGCCCGCCTGCACCGAGCAAGGCATCTGCTATCGCATGGGATATGACATCCGCATCGCTATGTCCTTCAAGCATTTTATTGTAAGGAATCTCAACGCCACCTAAAATCAATTTGGTTCCGTCAACAAATCTATGGGTATCATATCCTATTCCGGCCCTCATTACAATCTCACCGGCATTATTATGAAAAAATAACCTTTGAGATCTATCGTGTCAATCATAAGCGGTTTGTTTGAATCGACAAAACTTAACTGGATCTTTTCTTCTTCCATATGATTTAAAGCATCAAGTATGAAATTCGGATTGAATGCTATGACAAGTGGCTCCCCTTCAACCTGAACATCTATTGTCTCCTCGGCTTCTCCGAGATCGGCACTTCTGGATGAAACCTTCATCTTTTCTCCTTCTAAACTTATCTTTATCGTCTCCGATCCCGCTCTTGTTAAAATACTCACACGTCTTACGGCCGATCTAAGCATGTTTCTATCGACAACGACTCGCGTTTTGAATTCTTCCGGGATAACCCGTTTGTAATTTGGAAATTCAGCGTCAACTATCTTGCAAACAAAAACCGTATTACCAAAATCGAAGGCAATTTGTTTGTTTTCAAACTTAAGGTTGATCTTTTCGATCTCTGCCGACGAAAGTGCTCTCAACAACTCTTTTATAGCCCTTAAAGAAAGTAAAAAGTTGATGTTAAATGTTCCATCAATTTTCTCTTCTGAAAGTGCCATACGAAAGCCATCAACGGCAACTGATCTTGAAATTCCATTTTCCACCTCGACATAAACACCGTTGAGATTTTTCATATTCTCATCGTTGGCGGCGCTAAAAGAAACCTTTTCAAGCATTGAATAAAGTTGCGTTCTTTTCATATCGAATTGTATGCCATCGGTGGGTATTCTTACTTCCGGAAATTCGGAACTGTCCTGGATAAAAATTTGAAATTTGCTTTTTCCGGAAAGAATGTCTAATTTCTGACCGTCGATTGAAAATTTGACTTCACGATCGGGCAAACTTTTTACTATTTCCGTTATCGTCTTCGCATCCACGACAAAAGATTTTTCACCTGAAACATCGGGTATTCTTGATCTCACGGTGAACTCCATATCTGTCGCGGTCATCGTCAATCCGTCTTTAAAATCAAAATGTATTCCGTTAAGCACAGGTCTTATAGGTCTTGAGGCAACTGCCCTTGATAACGAATCAAGATGCGATGAAAGCACTTCTCTGTCAAGTGTGAATTCCATTTCGAAACCTCCCTAATTATGGATCGTAAAGCACGTCAAAGATAATTATATCATCGAAAATGTTTTTTAGTTCATCCATCAAAGTTCTCGGATTCACATCATTTTTCGTCGATGAGGAGTTAACACCAATACCTACGACATTTGTTTCCCTTAAAACTTCAAAATTTCCCTTCTCCGCCAGTACAAAATCGGCTGAAGGCACCACAATTCTGCATTTTATGCGAGACAAAGTGGATTCGTCGATTACCCTGGGAATATAAATGAAATCGGCATCTTTCGACATTTCTATGGCTTTTTGAACTTCTTCACCCGGATCTAAAATCAAAATATTGCCCTTAATTGAAAGCACGATGAAATTTTCATTTCCAAATATTTTTTCTTGGATCTCTCTATTCACTTTTCGTGATAAGAGTTTCTTTATTTTTAAAATGTTTTTTGAAAGATCGCCTGTGACGCCTGTGACAACGATAACCGCATCGGCGTAAGAAGCCATGCCGGTTCTTCCGAATGCACCGTCTATTATTATCTTATCGCAAAATTCAAGCAGATGATCTGACAACGTGTTTGTGAATTCAAAACCACCTACTCTGACCGTTTGCACCTCGGAGTCAATTTTAGCCATGACAAAGGCAACTTTTCCGGATGGAACATCAAAAGTTTCAACTATTTCGACACCGCGTGGAACATACTTTGACGAAATGACCGCAAAATTGCCACCTTTTATACGCACCCGAGGTTTTGTGGCACCATCAAGTACGTCTTTTTCTTCGCCATCTCTGCCTATGGTCATGACGCAAGAGTTCAGAAAATTTTCGGCCAAATAATTAACCACCGTTGTCTTTCCAACATTTTTGGCAAGCCCTACGACGGCCACTTTTTTGTATCTTTCAACTTCTTTCAGGATTTTTTCTCTATCTTTGATTGCTTCCAATTATTGATGCGTTTTCTCCTTTCGTTTCCGTACGGAATCAAAAATTTATGCTTTTCCTCAAGCAAACCTGAAATTCCAATCGTACTCTGTTCATCTTTGCTTATGTAATTTTCGTTACACGATGGTTTATAATCGTCTGGCTCTTCGTAAACAAAAATGCCTCCCTCGTAATTTCTTAAAACCACCTTTCCCGCCCCCATAGATATGAGATATTGAGGTTCGACGGGTATTTTGCCGCCACCACCGGGTGCATCTATAACGTAAGTTGGGACAGCAAAACCGGATGTATGCCCTCTAAGGTATTCTATTATTTCTATGCCACGCGCAACGGTGGTTCTAAAATGAGAAAGGCCCTCTGAAAGATCACATTGATAGATGTAATAAGGTCTCACCCTGTTTTTGACAAGCAAATGAACGAGTTTTTTCATAACCTGAGGACAATCGTTGACGTCGCGAAGTAAAACAGACTGATTTCCGAGCGGAATTCCCGCATCGGCAAGTTTGGCAAGTGCACGTTCCGAATCTGGAGTGATCTCGTTCGGATGATTGAAATGCACGTTAATCCATATCGGATGATATTTTCTGAGCATGCCTACAAGATCGTCTGTGATCCTTTGCGGCATGACGACTGGAGTCCTTGTTCCAATTCTTATGATCTCAACATGCGGAATGGCTTTAAATTTTTTTATTATAAGTTCTAACCTTTCATCCGAAAGCGTAAATGGATCGCCACCTGAAAGCAGTACATCCCTTATTTGAGGATGTTCTGAAACATATTCGACCATCTTTTCGATCTTGTCAAGAGGCATAGGCATATCTGTCTCTCCGGCCTTTCTTCTTCTTGTACAATGCCTGCAATACATAGAACATTGATCGGTGACAAGGGCAAGCACACGATCCGGATATCTGTGTGTAAGGCCGTAAACCGGAGAATCGACATCTTCAAAAAGCGGGTCTTTGCTTTCATTTGGAGCCTTGTAAAGTTCATTCATCGTTGGAATGGCTTGTTTTCTTACGGGATCTTTTGGATCATTTATGTCTATCAAAGACGCGTAATACGGAGTTATGGCCATTCTCAAATGTTTCAAACTCGTTGTTATGGCTCTCTTCTCATCATCGTCGAGAGGAATAACCATTGACAGTTTCTCAGCATCCATGATCCGGTTTGCAAGTTGCCAGTGCCAGTCATTCCATTGATCTTGAGTAACGTCTTTCCATATTGATATCTCTTTATAATCTCTCATACGCTTCCTCCTCTGTTTTTAAAAAAATCAAAGTTAAAAATTCAATTTGTTTAGGGAAAAACTGAATATTTGAGCATGGTTAACGGATATTTCTGTAACTATTGTCGAATAATCTGGTTTGACTATCGTGATCTGGTAAACGCCGGAACTCAAGTCAATCCTACATGACGAAATTCCAAGCATTTTTCCGTTAACAAAGATCATCGCACCGGACGGCGTTGTGTTGAAATTGATCGTGAAAGTTTGATTTTGAGGATAATACGGCTGCTGAGGTTGTGCAATTATGGCCGAGACAACCTGATAAGTATTTGCAACAACGTTAAAAACTTTAGAAACGTTCATCTGACCATACCAGAAGACGCCCAAATGACTTCCTTCAGCAAGTTGAAGATCCAAAGGCGTAACTCCTTCGTACACGCCATCAACGTAAAGACTTGCCCCTTGAGGTTGTGAGTCAAAATGTACCGTACCGACGTTTGGCACATATCCAACGTAAAAATACGTCGTATCCACTGCCACCGGCTTTCCGACTATTTCTAATTTCAATTTCTGAAGGTAACCCAGTCCTTCGGGTATCTCCTGAAACAATTGGTTGCCACTGTTAGATGGTTTTGGCAAAACATTTGGATTTGTCGAGGCAATTGCTTCTATAATCTCTCTGCCATTGGGCCCAGCAACTATGAAATTGTAATTGTAATTAGGATTCGGTATAACGTAAGTAACACCACCTCTGACAAAATTGTCGCGCTGGAAGAAATTTGGGAAAATAACTTTCAATTGACCGGACGTCGTGTAATCGTAGATCGTAACGTATGCATCCTGAGAAGTTTTGAAGTACACGTATATGCTGTCTCCGGGATAATAAGTAGATCCCACCGATCTATCCGTCCAAACTTTTATCGTAAGCGTCGAAGGCTGGGTAGGAGTTATTATGATATCCTGAACGGAAGCATCCGCAAAGATCAAGATACCCAATGTGGCAAAAAAGGCAAAAACCAAAACTAATTTTTTCATAACACTCCCCTCCTCAATTTTGATTTTAACCTTCTCTTAAGAACCTTTTACTTTGAAAGAAACACATAATTATGATATCATATTTTTGGCCCTATCGGATAGTGGCTAGTCCGTCTGGTTCTCAGCCAGAAGACCGGGGTTCAATTCCCCGTAGGGCTGCCAGTTTGAAAAGATGAATTTTAAAAGTTAAAAAATCTCTCCGTGTGGGAGGTTTTTTTTATTTGCTTTTTTTTGAATATGTGCTATAATTCACATGATGATCAAACTCTTTTTCGGGGGTGAACAAATTGAGTGAAATTTCCGTTACGATAAACGGTAAATCTTACAGTGTTGATTCTAACATGACTGTCCTTCAGGCATGCGAGAAGGCAGAGGTTTATGTGCCAACTTTATGCCATCATCCGTTGTTGGAAGATGTCGGTGCGTGCAGGGTTTGTGCCGTTGAAATTGAAGGATCGAGAAATCTCATGACGGCGTGCACGACAAAAGTTTCAGATGGCATGAAAATAAAAACTTCTACCGACAGAGTGGAACGTGCTCTGAAAGATAACCTTTCTCTTTTGCTTTCAAGACATCCAAATGATTGCATGACTTGCGATGTAAATGGGAGATGTGAATTTCAAAATCTCATAAATCTTTACGATATCCACGATATTTACCCCAAAGAACTCAGAAATGTTGAATTTGACAGTACTTCAAATGCCATCTTCAGAGATTTGAACAAATGCATAAATTGTGGCAGATGTGTAAGAGTTTGTCAGGATGTTCAAGGTTTAAGCATATATACCCTTTCAAACCGCGGATCCGAATCTTTGCCGGTTCCAGCCTTTGACTTTGAGATGAAATACACGGATTGCATAGGATGCGGTCAATGCAGTGCCGTCTGTCCGGTCGGCGCGATAACTGAAGAACCAGATTACAAAAAAGTGGATGTTCAACTGAGAAAACATGCCAAGGTTTTGATCGTCCAAACCGCACCGGCCACAAGAGTTGCAATAGGAGAAGAATTTGGAATGGAACCTGGTCACGTATCGACGGGTAAGATGGTAGCGGCTTTGAGAAGACTCGGCTTTGATTATGTTTTTGACACAAATTTTGGTGCCGATCTCACGATAATGGAAGAAGGCAGTGAGTTGATAGAACAGTTGATGGGCCATGGAGAACATCCGGCTCCGATGTTCACATCATGCTGCCCGGGATGGATAAATTTACTTGAAAAACACTTCCCTGAGTTTATTCCAAATGTTTCGACCGCGAAATCCCCTCAAGAAATGCTCGCATCCACTATAAAGACTTATTTTGCCAAAAAGATAAACGTCGATCCGAAAGACATTTTCGTTGTTTCTGTCATGCCTTGCACCGCTAAAAAGGACGAAATAGTCAGGCCGCAACATATCTACGACGATATTCAAATGATAGATGCCGTCATAACGACAAGAGAACTCGGAAGAATGATAAGAAACCACAAGATCAATTTCCTTGATCTTCCAGATGAAGACTACGATGCACCGCTTGGCCTTTCAACAGGTGCTGCGGCTATCTTTGGTGTAACTGGAGGTGTTATGGAAGCCGCGTTGAGAACTGGTTATGAACTTGCAACGGGAAAAACACTTCCAAAGGTTGAATTCAAAGATGTGAGAGGTTTCACAGGGGTCAAAGATGCCGAAATAGACCTTGATGGGAAAAAAGTCAAAATTGCCGTGGCACATGGAACTGCGAACGTGATAAATCTACTTGAAAAGATAAAAGATGGCAATGCAAAATACGATTTTGTTGAAATAATGGCATGTTATGGCGGATGCATAGGTGGAGGCGGACAGCCAAAATCAACGGATCCAAATATACTTAAGAAACGTTCTGATGCGATTTATTCCATAGATGAGGCGAGCGTTTTAAGAAAATCTCATGATAACCCTGCCATAAAACAACTTTACGTTGAATTCTACGGGAAACCTTTAAGCGATCTTTCCAAACATCTACTTCATACTCATTACACAAACAGAAAGAAATCCGTGCTCGAAAGGGCTAAAGAATCCGTAATGAGTGAGAAGTGAATAACGGCGTGTAATATTTAAGACTTACAAAATTCTGAGATGAAGGGTACGCCTGACATCAAGGAGGTTAAAGATGAGAAATAAAATTAACGTTGCAAAGTGTGAGATCGTAAGAAAAATCAAATTAAAGCCAAAAAAATCTCCAAAGGGATTTTGGGATTTTTTGGCTTTTCGTCTTTATTGTGAAAATTATAACAAGAGGTGATTTAAATGAAAGAAGCAACTTGGGTTCAAAATGTTATCAAAGAGGCGGAATACGATCATTACATGATCGGAGGAAAAGATTTCATAGATGACGATAAGATATGGGAAAAAATTGAAAAAAATAAATCGCCTGAACCTGCCAGAATAAGATCCATAATACAAAAATCTTTCAATCTCGAACTGCTTTCTCCAGATGAAACGGCGGCGCTTTTAAACGTAAAAGATCCTCATTTATGGGATGAGATTTTTGATGCGGCCGGTAAAATAAAAAGAAAGGTTTACGACAACAGGATAGTGACATTCGCACCGCTTTACTGCAGCAACTTTTGTGTTAACAACTGCCTTTATTGCGGATTCAGAAGTGACAACAAAGATGAAAAAAGGCTCAAACTTACACTCGACGATGTAAGGCGTGAAACCGAAGTGCTTGCTGGAAAGATAGGACATAAGCGTTTGATAGTCGTCTACGGAGAGCATCCTGTTTCAGACGTCAACTACATGGCGGACACCATAAGAACTATATACGATGTGAAGGTAAAAGCAAGAAAGGGAATCGGCGAAATAAGGCGCGTTAACGTTAACGCCGCCCCTATGTCAGTTGAAGATTTGAGGATTTTAAAAGATGTCGGTGTTGGCACATATCAGGTATTTCAGGAAACCTACCATCACAAAACATATTCCGAAGTTCATCCTGCTGGCACTCTTAAAGCAAATTATCAGTGGAGATTGTATTCGATGCACAGAGCACTTGAGGCTGGGATAGACGATGTGGCAATAGGAGCGCTTTTTGGCCTTTACGACTGGAAATTTGAGGTAATGGGACTTTTATACCATGCCATTGAACTTGAAAAGCAATTCGGCATAGGTCCGCATACAGTTTCATTCCCAAGGCTTGAAGAAGCTCAAAATGTTGCATTTGATACGCTCAAATACAAAGTTTCAGACGAAGATTTCAAAAAATTGGTTGCAGTTTTGAGGCTTTCAATTCCGTACACGGGCATGATACTTACCGCGCGCGAGCCCGCACGTGTAAGACGTGAAGTTTTGCCAATAGGTATAACTCAAACAGATGCATCGACTAAAATAGGAATAGGCGCATATTCAGAGATATACGGTGCCGACAAAATGAGTGAGAAAGCAGATCAAGATCTCGGAAAGCAACAATTCATGATAGGAGATCCGAGAGATCTCGATGACGTCGTCAGAGAACTTGCACAGATGGGATATATAACATCTTTTTGCACGGCCGGTTATCGGTGTGGCAGAACCGGTACAAACATAATGACACTTTTGAAAACGGAGAAAGAAGGTCAATTTTGCAAGTTAAACGCGATTCTGACATTCAGAGAATGGCTTGATGACTTTGCCTCCGATGAAACCAAAAAAATTGGCGAAGAATTGATAAAAAAGGAGATAGCAGAGGTGAAATCAAGGATGCCAAAGATTTATTCTGAAAAAACCGTATCGAAACTTGAAAATTATCATGAAAGGATCAAAAATGGAGAAAGAGATCTTTACTTCTGAATTTGAAAAAGTGGCAAATACCTACGATATAAAATTATGGGTAGCCGAAAAACTTGGCAGAAGATGGTCTTACGTTATGGGCGGGGGAAATGAGAAATTTCTCCCCGCTTCTTTGATAGGTAAAATTGATAATTACGGTGTTTTCGTGGAAGGAGAAAATTACAATGCTCAGGAGATTTTGAAAAATGTCGAAGAGATACTCTCAAAGTTCAGAAACATTCAAAAAGGTTGAGGAAATAAAAAAATCGGATCTTTCAGATAATATAAAATCAGTTGCGTCAAAAGTACTTGAAGATAGATCTCCTTCAAAAGCGGAACTTGTCTATTTGCTTGGTTTGAAAGATTCTCAAGAAAGAAAATTTTTGTTCGATCTTGCATCCTGTGTCAGACATGACAACGTTGGTGATACGATCTTCGTAAAAGGCATAATAGAATTTTCAAATTATTGCAAACGCAATTGCCTTTACTGTGGAATAAGATCTTCATCGAAAATAGAAAGATATAGAATGACAAAAGATGAGATATTGGATGTTGCCATAGAAATGTCAAATTGCGGTGTTGACACGATAATTCTGCAATCAGGCGAGGATCCATTCTACACAACTGAAATGATCGTCGACATCATAAAAAGCATAAGAGAAACCACTCAAAGGCCTGTTTCTTTGTCGATAGGAGAAAGAACTGTCGAAGAATTACGAATTTTCAAGGCATCCGGTGCATCAAAATATCTTCTAAAACAGGAAACCATCAACAGAGAAATTTTTGAAAAAGTCCATGGTTTCGATTACGATACTCGAATATCGCTTTTAAAAGCACTTGTCGATTTGAAATACATAGCAGGAGGTGGCAACATAATAGGATTGCCAGATCAGACTTTATCCGATATCGCAGACGACATCCTTTTCATGAAAGAAATAGGAGTTAGAATGGCAGGCATTGGACCATTCATTCCGACAAAAGGCACACCCCTCGAGCATTATCCGATCGGAAGTGCTGATTTAACTTTAAATGCTTATGCGTGCACACGCATCAGTATACCTCTTGTGCAATTGCCAACAACAACGGCTTTAGGTACCATCGACAAAAATCTTCAGTACAAGGGGTTTGAAGCAGGATGCAATGTAATAATGGTTAACTTCACACCAGACATTTACAGAAAAAATTACAGAATATACGATAACAAAAGAAAGGTTGAATTTTACGAGACGATCAACGATCTTTCAAAGATGAACAGAAGGCTAACCTCTTTGATAGAAAAATCTGTACTAAATCAAAGATATACTTGATCAACTTTAAATATGAAATCTGGCTCCGGCATTCGCCTTTCGTGACAGCAAATAAGTATTTGTCATTTACCGCTTACTTCTCCACTATTCACTGCGTTTTCTACGCGCCACCTGCCATGAGCCACGTGCTACGTGGTGTTTATTCATTTCACTTTTAAAAGAGATTTAGTATAGTATATACTTTTTGAACTTCATGGTAAAATGTTTTTGAATGGAGTATACGTGAAGGACGTGAAGATCTCTTGAAAATAAATCTTACGATCGATGAGATAAAGATCTTTTTAGAAGTTGTCAACGCTGGAAGCATAACAGGTGCATCCAAGAATCTTTTCA
>Ga0080003_1000120_pt1 | contig 56043 bp, 53 predicted proteins | sample JossMetagenome_FD_69206 | JGI IMG/M metagenome (GOLD analysis project Ga0080003, IMG submission 69206) | Hot spring microbial communities from Joseph's Coat, Yellowstone National Park, USA - JC2_E (SPADES assembly) (version 2) | ecosystem: Environmental > Aquatic > Thermal springs > Hot (42-90C)... | reverse complement strand
AAGCTCCTCTATTATTAATTCTATTTCTTGTTGGCTATAGGTTATCCAGTTAGCTGTAACTGATGAAGGTCTTATTGAGTGTGATTTACCTCTCCTGCTGTTCTTATGCATATATTTCCACCTTGATTCTCTAGCCTCTTTCTTCTAAACTTATTATAACTGAACAGGATTTTATATTTTTACCAAGTTTTAGATTTTAGATAAATTTGTTAAGGTAAAGTTTTAAAAAGTATAATTATAATATAAAGATGAAGTTAAGAAGGAAATTTTAAATAATTATAAAATAAAACAACAAACCTTAGTGTGTCAGTCCTACACAAATTGTGTAGAAATGCTATTATAGTCTGTGTACTACTGGATGTCGCTCAAAGTAGCTCAAATGAAGAATAGCAATATAGATTTAATAAAAAAGTACATTAATTAGTTAAATTTGTTATATGTCCTTAGATGTATCTTCCAAAATTTTTGTGACTCTTCCTTAGATAAAGAAACAACAAACCTCTCCTTACAAAACTGGGTAAAAACAAAAGATTCAATCTTTGTTTTTCAAAAAATAAATGCTAGCTGCTAATGGGTATGAGTCACTGAAATATGAAGAAGTCTGACCTCCTCCCCGCCCTGAAGGGCGGGAATGCCCTGAGGTCTAGAGGGTTACACCCCTTTTATGGGTGCTACTCTGTTATGTTCTACAATAAAAGATAGGGGTTTCTTTATTGTTGATAAGATTTTACCTGTTGCTTTCTTTAATATGTTTAAAGCCCCATTTAAATCAGAATGAAGTTTATGTTTTAATGGACAACTAATAACTCCTCTAGGATTTCTTTTAACTTCTAAGTTATGATAAGCACAATACTTTGAGGTATTATATTCTATAACTTCATATACTTTAATGCCATATTCTTGTGCTTTAAGTTCAATTGTATCAATTAATTTACGATAAGACCACATGTTTACAGTAAATTTGTTACCCTTTTCCTGTGCAATGTTAAATGGGTAACCTAAATAAATGGTTGAAACACCTATTTCATGAAGTTGCCCCAACAAATGAGAAGCCATGTTCCTATATAAGTGAAGAAGCCTTCTGGTTAATTTCTTAAAAAGCCTTTTCTTCTCTTTTAATAACTCCTCATATGCTTCATATTCACCAAGGTTTTTTGTATTATCCGTTAAGGATTGTACTTGTGATATCTTATTCTCTAAATAAAAATAGTCCTCCTTAGTCCTAACACCTTTGTAGAGCAACCAAGTACCGTCATTAACTATCACGCTTGCCAAATTATTTATCCCTAAGTCAATTGAAGCTACTTTATTACCTTTAGGTAATTCAACTCTAATTTTTTTCCTTTCACCGTAAATAATATATTTGCTCTCCTTTCCCGTTTTAGTTATTTCAACGCCTACTTCAACTGGTATAGATGCATACCATGCATTTTCAGTTTCATCATAGTATATCTCTAATCTACCTTGTTTACCATACCATTTTAGTCTACCAGCAAAATCTATTTCCATTTTGAAATCTTTTAGAATAATTTTATGATTAACTTCATCTATTTCATATCTATCTTGTCTAATAACAAGTAAAAGCCTTCTCTTCTTAGTATCTTTATCAATCCAATATCCTGGTGGTTTTATATGATTCATATGATTTGGTAGTTTTCCTTTTTTCTTTATTAAAGAAAAGAAAGATGACCAAGCTTCATTATTCTTCTGCATTATTGCTTGAGCATTAACTTTTAGTTCTTCCTTATATTTTTTGTAGTATTTATCCCACGTTGTATTGAAGTCTACTTTCTTTTCGTGAAAAAACTGTTGTCTCCTCTCATAGTTTAACTCGTTGAAGAGCTTTGATGAGATATTAGATAGCTTTCTGAGCTTCCTTTTCTGATAACCATTTGGAAGTAGGCGTACTACATTTGTTCTCTTATTTGTATACTTAACTTCGTAGATACCTTCATCTGGTATTGCGGGAGAAATCGGCTCCCGCTCCTCATGTTTTAAGAGTTACCAGACGAAGGCATCTAAAGGCATCTCAAATAGAAATAGTATTTTTGATTTAAAAAATTTTACCCCGCACCTAGAAGGGGTTTGTCGTTCGCTTTATCATGAAGTATGTCTTTAATGCAACATTGCTGATGAGGTAATAATATCCTTTGGTCAACTATTAAAAATAAGGGAAGAAAACTAACTTTGCTCCCATAATGCCTAAAATAGTAAATAGAGTAACACCAATAAAAGGAGTGTAATCTTTTAGATCTCAGGGAGCTCACACTTTAGGATGAGGAGTAGGTCAGACGGCGATTTAAGTTGATGGGAGTTAATCCAAAAGATTTGAAAAAAGCAATGAAAAGGCTTGGAATGGAAATCGAGGAGGTTAAAGCTGAAAGTGTAACTATAAATGAAACCGACGGATCTAAAATAATAGTTGAAGATCCTCAGGTTATGATAATTAAGGCTAAAAACCAACCAACTATGCTTTACATAATCGGAGAGCCTAAAAAAATAGAGCCATTAAATGAAAATAAGCAAGAAAGCCAAATTAGCGAGGAAGATATTAAACTTGTTATGGAACAAGCCAATGTTGATAAAGAAACTGCTAGAAAAGCTTTGATAGAATCTAATGGAGACATAGCTGAAGCTATTCTAAAACTGAAAAGTAGTTAGTCTCACCAGTTCCAACTTTTGACCTTAATTTTTTTATTAATAAATTTATATCTTTAGCTAGGCTTAATATTAAAGCAACCCCTTCTAATCTTGCTAATTCAATAGCCAAAGGATCAACATATCTTCTAGGGCCATGGATTATAATTATACCGGGCTTAACTAATGAAACCCTAACAGCTACCATAGGACTTCGGCCTGCCATTACATTAGAAAAAATAATTGCTCTTTCTGGCATTGAACCTAAAAGAAAATAAAATTGTGGACCACTGAGTTCTACTATTGCCCTTATACTGTCTATTAATGTATATCCATATGCTCTAATAGATTCGGAATAATCTGGAGTTAGTAGAATTCCATCAACTAATTCTATTAATCCTTCTATAGAAATGGGTTCATTAAATTCCATCATATCAATAATAGCTCCTCTAGGTATCCCTAAAGCTTTTGATAAAGCATCTAATTTTTTCCAACCTCTTTGATGATCAATAGCTAACAAAGCCCTAACATATCTTTTTATAAAGTTAGCCCCAGGTGCTCTCCTACCTTTTTCATAATCACTTATAACGCTAGCTGAAACCCCCATAATTCTTGCTACTTCCAATTGTGATACCTCAAAATAATCCCTCCATTTTCTTAATCCAATGTTAGGATTATTGCTATATACTATATCTCCAGCAACTCTTCTAGCTATTAAATCGGCAATAAAATTTTGAAATGACTCTTCCATTTTTCCCCTCTTTTATAATATATATTTAATGCTTATAAAATATATTTATTTAACTAAATATAAAAATAATTAGAAATAAATTTCTTAAAATATATGTAATTAACTCTATTAATAAACTTATCATTTAACTTTTTAAATTCTTTTAATAAAAGGTAATAGCTAGGGTGTAAATAATTAATGATGGAACTAATATACTTCGCTTTGCTTGCAATAGCGAGCATAGTTTCAGGTTTCCTTGGTTCTCTAGTAGGATTAGGGGGAGGCACTTTTCTAGTTCCAATTTACACACTATATTTAGGCATGCCGATAATTTATGCAACAGGGGCTAGCCTAATTTCAACCATAGCAACATCAAGTGGCGCTGGTAGCGCTTACGTTAAAGATAGAATAACAAACGTAAAAATAGGAATGGGATTAGAAATCGCTACATCAGGGGGAGCAATAGTAGGATCCTTAATAGCTGCATGGGTTTATAGTCATCATTTAGCTTCGATTATATATATTGTTTTTGGTATAGTGTTATTAATACAAATATATTTTCAATTAGAAAGGTCAAAATTTGAAATTCCAAAAGAAGCAAAGCCTGATATAACAACGAAAATATTTAAGCTTCATGGAGAATACTACGATCAAGCACTGAATCAGCACGTAAAATATTATGGCATTAGATGGTGGTTAGGAGAAATAATTATGTTTGGAGCAGGATTAATATCTGGACTATTAGGCATAGGCTCAGGTGCCTTAAAGGTTTTAGGTATGGATTGGGCTATGAATCTGCCAATGAAGGTTAGTACAACAACAAGTAATTTTATGATAGGAGTAACAGCTGCTACTGGAAGTTCAATATATTGGATATATGGATACATTCAGCCAATAATAGCTGGTATAACCGCTCTCGGCGTACTCTTAGGAGCTTTTGCTGGGACCAAGGTATTACCAGGAATGAAAAATAAAACTATTAGATATGTATTTACAATTATTTTATTGTTCCTTGGCATTGAAATGATATTAAGAGGTTTAGGAATATTTAGGTGATTAAAATGGTAGAGTTTGAAGATGTTATTGGATGGACTTTAAGGATTGGAGTCATAATTTCAGCTGCATTAATTATATTTGGAATTGCCCTCGTTTTAATTCACAATGGAGCTGGACCTTATACTTTACAACAATTGATATATCCTAATTCTAATGTAAACACTAAAACTTTAGGATTTAGCAATTTTTATTCAGGAATAGAAAGACTGAATGGAATTGATATAATTTTATTAGGATTAATAATATTAATTGCAACACCTGTTATAAGAGTATTCATAGGAATACTACAGTTTGCCAGAGAGAAGGATTACCTTTATACGATTATAACAATAGTAGTGTTTTTCAACCTGATGTTTGCCATATTTATAATTCCCCATCTTTTAAAATAATTTATAAACTCGATTAAAATAATTATATATATTCTTTCTTAAAAATTTCTATAAATTTAATTACTTGGTGAGCAAAATGGCTAGGATAGTGTTGCACGAAAGGGATCATCCTTATGCTATAAAATTAGATAACGGTAAAGAGATACATATATGCGGCTGCGGGCTATCAAAGAATAAACCTTATTGCGATGGAACTCATAGAAAGACTCAAGACGAAGAGCCCGGAAAAGTTTATTTATATGATGAAGCCAATAGTAGAGTAAAGTTGGTCTCATTTTATTACTAAATTTTCATAAAAATTTTTTACATCATAAACCACATTTTTTATAGGTGTTAATATGGCATATACAGGGAAAGAAATTTCAACATTTATTAAAGGCGTAGAAGATGAACAAATACAACCAGCTGGCGTTGATTTAAAACTAGACAAAGTGTTTAGGTTTTTAAATAATGGATTCTTAGGAAAGAATAAGAGAATATTGCCAGAATTTGAAGAAATTTTGCCAACTAATGATGTATATTTATTAAGCAAAGGAAGCTATAAAATAAGATTTTATGATATAGTAGAAATTCCTAAAGAAGCTATAGGTATCTGTTTTCCTAGAAGCAGTCTATTGAGAATGGGAGCATCAATTAATTGCGCTTTGTGGGATCCTGGATATATTGGAAGAGGAGAAGCTTTATTAAACGTTATAAATGATAACGGAGTAAAAATAGAGAGATATGCAAGAATTGCACAAATAACATTTATAAAACTAAGAAATGAACCTGAAAAGACATACAAGGGAATATATAATAATGAGAACTTATGAGTGATAAAATATGGCTTGCAAATCATTAATAATATCATCTCCAACAGTTGATATCATTAATGTAGATAACAACGAAAAATCTTGTGCAGGCGGGCCTCCTCTATATACTGGTTTTACATTAAGAAAAATGGATTGCGATGTATATTTTTTTGGTCCCATTGGATATGAAACTAAGAAAACGGTAAAAATACAGGAAATGCTTGGAATAAATACTTTGGGTATCTTTCAAGATGTAAGAGGGGCTGTTTTTTATCATAAATACGAAGACAATTATAGGATCACTAAATTTATTGGGGAAATTAAAACAATAAGCATTGATGAGCTAAAAAATATGCTATCAAAAACTAAATACGATATATTAATAATTTCTCCCATATTCAATGAAATACCTCCAGATTATATAAAGGAACTCCATAAACCTATAACCTTAGACCCACAAGGATATACAAGAGCTCTAAAAAATTGGACAAAATTAATTCCAATTAATAATATAGATTTAATTCATTTATCTAATGATGATTTGTCCCTAAATGAAATCAAAAATATAGAATTGGGAAATGCTACTTTGATATATACTATGGGTATGCAGAATACAATTATTATTTCTAAAAATAAAAAAATTGAAATAAAACCGAAGGGAAACTTAGTCAAGGATAGAACCGGTGCAGGGGATATAATTACTGGCCTAGTATCATATTATTATTTATATGAAAAGCGTGATATTCTAGATTCTTATTATATGGCTCAAAAACAATTTGAAAAGTTAATTAAAGAAGTTAGCGAAATAAAATATAAAATTAATGAAATGTAATTAAAAACGGTAAAATAAACGGTAAAATAACAGTAATAATTAAACCTTGCATTAATGCTGAGGAACTATTTTCAATACCTGAATATTTTACTATAATTCCAAGTGATGTATCCATTGTAGTAGCTCCACCCATAGCTATAGAAGGAACTCCAAAAATTGAATAAAGAATTGGATAAAGAGATAAGGTATATGCTTCTCTTAATAAATTGGAAACAAATCCTATAACTCCATAATATGGATTATATATTGAAATAAAAGGACCTATTAAGGAATACCACCCCGAACCAATGGATATAGATAAGGCATAATTCAAACTTTGCTTTAATATTAAGGAAATAACAAGACCTGATATAATATCTCCAATGAAGACGGATACCGTTAATAGAACGCCATTTTTTATTCCCCTTATTGCTGTCTTTAAAATATCTTTAGCGGAAATACCTATGACTACTCCTATTAATCCTAACAAAATATACAACCAATATACTGCAATGTTTTCAATATAATTAGTAGGAAGCTTCACAAATAAACCTATTAATAACCCAACAGTAAATACGCCTAATGGAGGTATAAATTCCTTGAATCTATTTTCCATTTTTTCCACCTAGAAGAATAGATGCTATTAAAATACCTATAAAACCAGGCAATAAAGAATACAAAATTATTGAATAAATTAATGATAGACTTTCACTACTAGTTAAGTATTTAGTTATAAATTCTCCAGCAGTAATTGCCATGAAAAATATTAAATCCAAAATGGATATCATTAAAATGATGTTTAAAATTTTAGATGAATTTTTTCCAAACCTATGGCTTAGGTTCATTGTTATTCCTAAAACTATCCCAAATATTAGAAATATATATAATACGAGATCCGAAATCACTTCGCATCACTACTAAGTTTATATTAACATATAAATTTTAAACCTTTTTGATAAAAAGATTTGAATGTAATACAGTTAAACTTATAAACTTTGTTTTACTAGTAATACAGGGATGACAAAATGTCTGAGAATAACCAAGAAAATGAGGAAAAGAAGCAAGAAAAAACCTATACAATTAGAGGTATAAATGAAGATCTCTATGAAAGCTTTTCAAAAGCTGCGAAAGAAATGGGAACTACGGTGGGAGATTTAATGAATCAGGCAATGAGTCAATTTTTAGTAACTTTGGAGGCTGGCAAAGATATTGGTAAAAAAATAAGCGAAAAGGCAACTAAAACAGGACAAAATATAATTAAAGGCCCGTTTGATGCATTTAGGCAACTGATCTCTAGTATAGCTGAGTTTGACTTAGTGAGCAATATAAATGAATTAAATGTGACTAAACAAGACCTAGAAAATGCTGAAAAACCTGTTGTATTTTCTAATATAAAAAAATTATCTTTTTCTTCAGACGTTGACATAAATATTTTTGTTAGCAAGGTAAGATCAATAAAAGTTGTAGATGAGCTCATAATACCTCCTAACTTACCATTAATTACAGTAGCTAAAAAATGTCAATTAGTAAAAAAGATAACCCAGAACAAACAATAAAGATTGGTGTGAATGCTTGAATAAAGAAAAGGAAAACCTTATAATTTCAATAATTTTTATTATTTTAACTATTTTTATTGTATCTTATCATTTTTTATTAGGAGGTAACATTACTCAAATTATGCTAAATATTAGCCTTAAAATACTAAACAAAATTGGATATTTGGGTATATTGGCTTTAATGGCTGCAGAAAGCGCTTTAATACCTATTCCAAGCGAAGTAGTTATGCCTCTAGCCGGAATTTTAGCCAAGGATGGTTTCCTTAATCTTTATGCTATAATTGCTTTTGGAACTTTAGGAAATTTGATAGGCTCATTAGTCTTGTATTATATAGGTATATATATTAGAATACCTTTTATCAATTTTGCTGTCAAATATTTCAGGCTAAATACTAAATACGTAAACATTTCTGATGATCTATTTAATAAATATGGTAATTCTATAATATTTTTTGGAAGGATTATGCCAGCTATTAGATCAGTAATTTCATTACCTGCTGGTTTTTCAAAAATGAATTTGTACAGGTTTGGACTATATACATTGCTTGGTTCAATACCATGGAATGCGTCTCTTACATTAATAGGATTTTATTTCGGATCTAACAAATTATTAATTCTAAGATTTGATTATATAATAAGTGCATTAACTTTATTAATTGGCATCTATTATTTAATAAAATATTTCAAATAATTAATAATTAAGTCTTACAACTTTATTTCTCAAAGGATCCAAACCTGAGGCAATAATTTCTATATTATCACCATCTTTTAAATAATACCCCTTGGCATGGCCTACTCCAGGAGGAGTTCCAGTAAATACTAAATCTCCAGGATATAAAGTCATAAGTTTTGATATCTCAACAATTATGTTTGCATAATCATAATACATATCGGATGGACAACCATGTTGAACTACTTCACCGTTAAGCTTTGTAGTTATACATAAATTTTCCATTTCTGAATAGCTTTGTATAATCTTGATATACGGTCCTACGGGTGAAAATGTATCTAAACTCTTCGCTTGACTCCACGGTAAGCACTCATTATTATTCTCCCCATATTGTAGATCTCTAGCTGTAACATCATTACCAGAGGTATATCCAATTATAGATTCCTTAGCTTCATTTATGCTTGCATTTTTAACCTTCTTTCCAATTAATAACACTACTTCCCCTTCATAGTCTGGCTTCTTAACAAAATTTGGAATTATAATATTAGAATTTGATCCAATTAAAGCGCTTGTAGCTTTTAAGAAAAATGCGGGTTTTAAACTACCCTTCATTTCTTTTGCATGAGCAATATAATTCTTCCCAATGCCAATTATCTTGCTAGGATATGGATTTGGAGGCAATAAAATAGAATCTAGATTATATTCTGTTTTAATATTAAATAGATCTAAGTTTTTGATTAAGTATTCCAAAGATTGAGGCAGATTAGAGTAAAAATTTTTCGTATCCAAATACTTATTTTTTTCACCTTCTCCTATCTTGTAGAAATATTTGTCACGGAATAACACAAGCTCTTGATTGCCTTGAATTAAAACATTTCCAATTCTTATATCGTCCATAATTATCTCCCGTTTATATTTTATTTTGTTTAATTTTAAATATTACTGAAATAACAAAAACTTAATTTCTTCTTAAGCTTTTAACAAAAATAGAGTGATAAAAATGGTAGAAACAAAAAATTGTTTAGAGTATATTAATCTGAATTCAATTGATATCAACAAATATAAAGAACATATATTTATAATTCCCGTAGGAAGTATTGAACAACATTGCGATTTACCATTAGGTCTTGACTCTATTATTGTTAGCAAAATTGCATCTGATCTTTGCAAAGTAATGGATAATATAGTGATATTACCAACTATTTATTATGGATTTTCTCCAGAATGGGCTAATACAGAAGGAACTATTACATTAGATATGGAAACTTTTTCAGGACTGATAAAATCTATTTTGAATTCAATAAAAAAATTTGGAGGCAATAAAATTGTTTTTTTAAATGGGCATGGCGGTAATTCATATATTTTAGAAAGTGTGCTAAGGGAATGGGTAAAAAGTAATTTCAACACAATAGTATTGATAATAAATTATTGGAAAGTCATTAACATAAATATAGGACATGCAGGACATGCAGAATACAAAATTGCTAATGCTCTAAACATAAATCTAGAAGAATCTAATTGTAACGGTAAAATAGATCTATATAATGGAAGCGCTAAAATAATTATCAATGGGCCTAGAGAAGGTTCAAAAACGCAAGAAAAAGTTGATATTAATATTAGTCACGACGATATAATTATAAAGATAAAAGACGAAATAATTAATGCATTTAATTTTGCTAACAAAAAAGAGTCATTTATATTATAATGAGCTGAATCATAGTATTAATTAAATAATAAATTAATATAGCTAATACTTAAAAATGTCAATCATAAAAATATATTTAGAAAAATGAAACCATTAGGTGTCAAAAGTGGAAATAAAAAGTAACGATGCTATATCTCTAAACAATGTAGTTAAATTATATGGAAATTACGTCGCTCTAAGAGGGATTACATTTAATATACCAGATGGAGAAAAATACGCTTTGCTTGGTCCTAATGGGGCTGGAAAATCTACTACTTTAAAGCTTATCGCAGGAATATTAAAGCCAGATAGAGGAGAAATTAAAGTATATGGATTGGATCCTTTAATGGATATAAATTCTAAAAAAATAATTGGATACTTGCCAGAGGATGCAACACCTTATAGAAATTTGTCTGTAAGAGAAAATTTAGAATATATTGGAGCCTTAAGAAATATAGAGGACTTAAGTAATAGAGTTGATGAGATGCTAGATACTTTAGGATTGAGAGAGTATGAAAGGGCAAAAGTATCAAAGCTGTCAAGAGGTAATATGCAAAAGCTTGCCATAGCTTTAGCTTTAATACATAGGCCCAAAGTTTTACTGCTTGACGAACCGTTGAATTACTTGGATATACCAACACAAGAAGAAGTAATATCTTTACTTAATAAGATGGGATCAACTATGCTCGTTTCAACTCACATAATGGCCGTTGCGGGAAGACTAACAGACAAAATAGTAATGATATCAAAAGGAACAGTTATATGGAATGGATCCTTTGATAAACTTAAGAGTATGGCAAACGAAGGAGAACCTATAGAAAGAGTTGTCGCAAGATTGATGACAAACAACTTTTAGATGGTGGTAAAATGAGTAAATTCTTTAAATTGCTAAAATTTGTAATAAAAACAAGAGTATCAAATACAATGCTTGCAATCTTATTAATAGTCATTTTGTATTCAATATTTACAGGACTAGAAATTATGAAATCAGGAATTAAGATTGAAACAAAAATACCAGAATACTATGCTGTTGCCTACGCTACATTTTTTATGGTATTTTCTTCATTTTCAGGAGGACTAGCTGTTTTAAAATCCGATAGAGACTATCTATTTATGCTCCCCATAAAAAAATCTCAATTAATAATATCTCTGTTTATTGCGCAAATAGTTATTCTAGGTACTGCTATTATTGCTTTTGTAGGATTTTATTTGCCATTTTTAGAGTTAAACGTATGGGACATTATAATATCTTTTGTACTTTTCATTCTTTTTATAACTTCACTTAGCACATATGTTGGAGATCTGCAAACAACAAGGAGAGCAATAATAGCTGTCTTATTGGCTTTATGGGGAATTTCACCATACTTTGGCTTTAAATTTTCACCAACAGGAATATTTTTTGGATATCCATTATATGGAATTTTGGTCTTATTTCCTGCAACGATAATATCAATGATATTTACAGTAAGAAAATTAGCTAGCGTTAGCTTGGAGTATCAAAGATCTTTGTCAAAAGAAGGAAACGCTGAATTTAAGGATTTATTGAGATTTAGCAAATATTCTGGAATTAAAGCACTATATTATTTAAATATTATGTATATAACAATATCTGGCAGAAGTGGTGGAATGGGATATGGAATTAAATATTTTTCCAATCGAATCAAATTAAGGACTTTATTAGTCTATTTATCTGTATTATCAGCTGTTTATTATATAGCTGTATGGAAAATTTTTCTTCCTTACGCTCAAACTGCATCAATTATAATAACTATCTTTTCAATATCGTTTTTCTATAGCTTTACCCAATCTTCTATTTCTAACGAAAGGCCTTGGCTTTCATTTACATCAGTTGATCCAGGAGAATATTTATCTCACCTTAGCCTTTCAAAGACTATAGCAACGTTTATAATAACTCTACCTTTAATAATAGCTAATGCCTTATTATATTTTGTTGGAGGGAAAGCGGCTCTATCTCAAGTACCAACATTAGCTATAGCATTTCCATCTATCCTTATAATTTCATTCTATATTGTTTCAAGGTTTAATATAATTCCACAAATAAAGGAGGAAGGCGTTATGCCTGGACAAATGAGAGGAAGACAGATGTTCTTTGCTATACCTATATATGTTGTTATAATTGTATCATTAATATCATCATTTAACATAGTTTGGGGGTCAATAATATCAATGATATTATTCATTATAGCCATAGCATGCTTTTTAAATAAGAAAATTTGGAGAGAAGCCGCATTTTCATTAGTGGAAAATGGATATACATAATTGCTTTATAAATCTTTAGCTTCATAATCTTATAAAATTAACTCGAAAAATTTATAATCGTTACTACTCATTAATTATCAATCAAAGATTAACGATATTATTGAACTTCATTATTAGAAGATAAACCAGATGAACTTATTAATTCCATTATTTTATCGTGAAGTAACGATATAAGTTTTCTTCTGTCTTCCATCAAAATAACATCGCTAAATCCTTTAGCAACTATACTATGGGCAAATGGTGATGGATATGGCATAGGACCTTTTATATGAATTTTAATGTCATTATTTCCTATCCACTCCAAAACCTTTGTTGCAGCCTTTATGTCCATATAATCTTCTAAGATTTCTCTTAATGTTTCTTTAATTATTGGTAAATCTGGGATTTCTTCCAAAAGTAATTCAAGAAGCTTTTGGGCATTAAGTTGCATTCTCTCAGGGCTTCTTTCCCATCCCTTATATCTTCTTAGTATCATAAAGCTCCTTTGAGCGACATGTCTAAACCTTCTTCTCATCATTTCTGTTCTCTTTATAGCATTTTCCAGTATATTTCTAAAATTATCTTTGTTTACGTCTTTTATTAATTCTTTAATCATATTATAATCTGGATCTTTTAGTTTTTCAATACTTTGATATGATAACATGAATCCATTGTCAGTTACTGTTATCTTTACTGGTAATCCAAGAACATTCGACAATACACTTGCATAAGCTCTAGATAATGCATCGTTCGCCCTTCTACCATAAAGCATGTGAAAAACTATATTCCAACCGTCTTCATCTTTAAAATATTCTATTAATATGTTTTTATTACCAGGGACTACGCCTGCATAAGCAAGTTCTTCCCAAATATACCTTACTATTTCATTAGCTGCATGTTCTTCTAATAAGTAGTCTTCCATTAAAATTCTCTTAGCATCATCAAATCTTTTATCAATTAAAAGTTTTCCTATTTTTTCTCTAAATTCACCGACCTTTAACGCACTGTCAAAACTTAAAGGCAGCATTTCGCTAAACCATTCAGGAACCGTTGGCTTTTTTCCTTCAGCACTCTCTACCTTAATTTCCATTCCTTTGCTTTTTAAAAACCTATAGGTTTTTCCTCCAAGTATAAATATATCTCCTTCCTCTAATATTTCTACGAATTCCTCCTCTAGATTTCCTACATATTTTCCATCAGTAGTCATAACCCTTACTTTTGCCTCATCAGGTATTGTACCTGTATTCAGTTGGTATATCATTCTTGCACCTTTCTTTCTTCCAAAAACGTTTTCATTCTCATCATACCATATCTTAGGAAAAACTTTTTCGCTTTCCAAACCATACTTTCCTGACAAATAATCAATAACTGACATAAATTCCTCTTTGCTCAATGAATGGTAATTATATGACCTTTTTATTAATTCATAAGCCTCCTCTAAGTTCCATTTTTGATCTATAGACATTCCTACTAATTGTTGCGCCAAAACATCTAAGGGATTCATAGGGATCCTAACATTATCTATTTGCCTATCCAAGGCACTTTTTGCCAGAACAGTACACTCAACTAAGTCATCTCTATCAACTACTATAATCCTACCCTTACTAATTTGAGAAATGTGATGCCCGGCCCTGCCTATTCTTTGCAATAGCCTGCTCACGCTTTTCGGGCTGCTAAGCAAGACAACCAAATCTATGTAGCCTATATCGATTCCTAACTCTAGGCTTGTACTAGATACAACTACTCTCAGTTGACCTTTCTTTAACTTTTCTTCTACATTTAGCCTTACATCCCTAGAGAGACTACTATGATGAGCTTCTATTTCATCTAAATCCAACATTTTTTTACTTGCCAGCAACTTCTTTAATTTATAAGAAACTCTTTCTGTTGCACTTCTAGTATTAGTAAAGATTAAAGTAGTTTTAGAGCTCTTGACTAGATTTGCTAGCGTTTCATATATCTCATTATTAATTTCTTCAGCGCTTCCATGAATTAAATCAGTCTTGGGAGTTATAACCCTTATATCGAATGGTTTAGAAAACCTTGCATCTACTATTTCTACTTCTCTAGGCTTATCATTTTCATAACCGCCCAAGTATTTTGCGACTTCTTCTAATGGCGATATTGTTGCTGAAAGACCAATTCTTTGCAAGCTTCTTCCAGTTTTACTTTTAACCAAATAATCTAACCTTTCAAGACTTAATGAAAGGTGCGAACCTCTTTTGCTTGATGCTATTTCATGAATCTCATCAACAATAACCCATCTTGCTGTAGAAAGTCTCTCTTTGAATTTAGGAGCTGATAAACTGATGCTTAATGATTCGGGTGTTGTTATCAAAATGTGTGGAGGCGATCGGAGCATTTTTTGCTTTATATTTGATGGTGTATCACTTGTTCTAACCCCTACATTTATTTCACTTATATTATAATTTTCTTGACTAGCTATCTGATAAATCTCTTTTAATGGAATTAATAGGTTCTTTTCCATGTCATTATCTAACGCCCTAAGAGGACTTATGTAAATTGCATATATCTGATTTTGAAGTTCTCCATTTTCACTCATTTGAAACAAATCATCAATAATTGCTAAAAAGACTGATAATGTTTTACCAGTGCCCGTAGGACTTGAAACTAATACATTCTTTCCTTGTTTAATGTAAGGTATTGCATATCTTTGAGGATCTGTAAATTGTCCAAATTTATTAGTAAACCATTCTCTGACATATGGTCTTAATAATTTCAGTATTTCTTCGTCTTCCATATTGAATTCCTCATATTTCTCCTATTCGTAAAACCTTTTTAGTTAATGCATCTTATAAAAGAAAGTATGGATTACTAATATTTTTACTTCTTTATAAGAATAGTTACATTATTTATTATAATTTTTTGTATTTACATCTTATTATAAAAATTACTTATAAATTTTATTGTATTTAAAATAAATATCCTTCTATGATTTTATTAAAGTGTTTGGTTAATATTAAATCGTCAATCCCACCACACAATTTGTGAGAACAAAAAATTGCAATAACATCTGATCCTTTATTATACATTATAGATGCAATGTCTGACAACGATAAACCTACACTACCATATGCCCCCTCATCAATAGATAAATCTATTAGATTGACTTCCAAGCCCTCCATGCCCATATCTGAATACACCTTTATTATATCTCTCATAGTTATTATTCCTACATAATTGTTCTTATTAACAACTAATACCCCGCTCTTATTCTTATTTACTATATTATCAACTGCATCTACTACCTTACTTTCATTTATATCTAACACAGGATAATCTCTACCTAAAATATCTTGGACTACTACTTCCGAGCGAATCGAAGATATTATGTAAATTATATCATGAGTTGTTAATATACCATAAATTTTTTCTGGATCTCCTACTAATACTGACGTTATATCTTTCTTATTCATTATTTCTATGGCTTCTTTTATTGGGGTAGTTTTACTGACATAAATAGGCGATTCCAATTCAATAGAAGAAAGGGTTAAATTTGCAGGATTCGATCCCTCTAATAATATTTTTAGTAAAGAAACCAAATTAAAAATTCCAACTATTTGATCTCCTTGCTTTACTGCAAGCCTCCTTATCCCCCTATCATACATAAAATTTACTGCATTAGATACATATTCATTAATATCTATTGTAATCAAAGGCTTTGATGCTATTTCATAAATACTTTCATTTATTGACAATTTCACACCCATTTTTTAATATATGAATATTACTATAATATATCTTAATGACTTTAAAGTCGATTTAAAAAATTTCCTGGCACCATTCTAGGGGCGGGGTTCATCGCTCTCTTTATCATGAACAATTTTATATTTATAGATAACAGATTCGTTTACCCTCCTTGTTTTGTAAAGATTTTTGAAATCAATAAAAGGTTTATAAGCTTCAGATAATGATTAAAAATTGATAGGGATTAACGTTGTCAGATATATTATCAAAAGAAGAGAAATTAAAGATTTTGAAATCAATTGAAACCGATGAAGAGTTTAGGTACTCTCTATTGGGAGCATTAGGTTTTACTGAAATATTAAAAAGACTTGATGCTTTTGAAAAAAACCAAGAAATGATACTGTCAGAGATTAGAAAGTTGTGGGAAGAGGTTAAGGAGTTAAAGGAAAGTCAGAATAAGTTGTGGGAAGAGGTTAAGGAGTTAAAGGAAAGTCAGAATAAGTTGTGGGAAGAGGTTAAGGAGTTAAAGGAAAGTCAGAATAAGTTGTGGGAAGAGGTTAAGGAGTTAAAGGAAAGTCAGAATAAGTTGTGGGAAGAGGTTAAGGAGTTAAAGGAAAGTCAGAATAAGTTGTGGGAAGAGGTTAAGGAGTTAAAGGCTACCCAAAATGAAATACTTAAAGAAATAGCTAAACTTTGGCAAGCAGTTGGAGATCTAAGGAAAGATGTCAATGAATTAAAAGAAACTACTAAAAACATGCAAAGAACTCTGGAAAGATTAACTCTGTCAGTAGAGGATGAAGGAAGGGAAGTTATAGAATATAGATTAGAAAAGGAGCTGGGTGAAAAAATTAATTTAGATAGAATATTTTTTGATAATGAAGAAATAGATATATATGGCGCATCTAATGAATTATTTGTTATAGGAGAAGCTACCGTAAGATTAGGTATAGGCTTGATAGAAGAATTAGAAAGAAAAATAGAAAAAATCAAAGAAAAAAGACAAGATCTTATTAGGAAAAAGATGATAAAACTAATATATGTAGATATAGCGACGCCTGATTCAATAGAATTAGCCAAGAAAAACGGAGTGTGGATCTTAACTGTCAAAGGAGATATAACACCTAGAATTATACATGAAATTAACTTATAACTTAACTAACAATATTTTTGATATATAATTATATTAAAATAAAAATTGAGTTTTTTAATCAGAAATAACAATAAGTACTTTAAAATTTATCTTGCTTAGATAAATTTTATAGCATAATTGTAATAATCTCTCTATACAACATTTACATATTATATTAAAATAAAATAATTAACGCTTATTATTTACCATATTAATAGTTACTTATTATATTAATTTAACACTAAAGTATATTTATAAATTTTTGAATTATCTCATAATTCAATTTAAATAAATTTTATAAATGTAAATTATTCTTTATCTTAAAGACTAATGTTTTTACCAATATAATCTCATATGTTAGCAATTTGCCTATATTATTTTCATAATTATATAACTAATAAGCATTTACTCTAATATAATTTAATTTTCGAACTATAAATCTAACTAAACCTTCAAAACATACAAATTATCCTCTATTGCAAATAGCATTCTCTCATCGTTCTTAGCGATTCAGATATGTATAGGAAAATACTTCATTTATTCTTATTTTATTTTTATAAAATTTTTTATAAAATAAAAATAGATTAAAATGTTACCTTCTATAGAACCGTTCAAATTTTACCCTTATTTAATATGAAATTAGAAGTAAATAAAATGGATTTTATTTAACGAAGTAAATAACCGCTTAATTAAAATGAAAAATTTGAAAATAGCAAAATTTTGAAAATAAGATGTGATGTGCTATGGAAGACCATAAGAATTTAGGGTTATTAGACAAAATATTTAATCTAAGCTTTTACAATACAAGGCCAAGAACAGAAATCATGGCTGGAATAACTACTTTTTTGGCCATGGCATATATTTTATTTGTCAATCCATCAATTTTAACATCAGGATTTGTTTATTCAATGAGCTTAGCAACGGGTATGCCAATATCAGATATATCAAATAATTATCCCACACTTATTGAACAGGTCAAATTAAGCTTTACTGTTGCAACAGCGTTAGCTGCAGGAGTTGCAACTTTAATAATGTCACTTTATGCTAGGTTGCCTTTTGCAACTGTTTGATTTTCATATAGATTTATAAGGTTTAATATTAACTATTTAATTTGGATTAGAATTGATGAGACCTAAAGAGGTTTGTGAGAAACTCGGCATTAGCTATACTACATTGAGAGATTACGTTAAGAAGGGCTACATAAGACCAGTAATAACTCCAGGAAATAAATGGAGGTTTAGGGAGGATGATGTTGAGAGGTTAATTGGTTTAGTTAAGCAGAGAAAAGTAGTATTATATGCTAGAGTATCATCTAATGGTCAAAAAGATGATATGGAGAGGCAAATCAGAGCCTTAGAGTATTGGGCCAGAAACAACAATATAGTGAATTACGAGGTGTTAACAGATATAGGAAGCGGGCTAAATGATGATAGAAAGGAATTCAAGAAGATACTAAAGCTAGTTACTGAAAGGAAGATATCGAGGATTGTTGTAGTATATCCAGATAGGCTGACGAGATTTGGTTTCAAAATCCTTGAAGAAATATGCAAAGCACACAATTGTGAAATACTAGTGTTAAACAAGGAGGATAAAACGATAGAACAAGAGTTAATGGAAGACTTAATTTCCATCTTAGTTTCATTTAGTGAAAAATTGCAAGGAATGAAGAGTTATAATTATGAGAAGGTGAGGAAGTGTATTGAAGAACTTAAGGCTTAACGACTTTCAGCCAGAAGAAGAATACATTTACTTAACGTACTCCATAAAGAATAACAAAAAGGAGGAAAGTAAAATACTGTTAGAAAACTACAGAGTTTTACTGCAGAAAGCTTTAGACTGGTTATGGGAAAGGACTAAGGTAGAGAGGAAAGAGATTAAGAAGGGTAAGAAAACCTTCACGAAGTTTAAAATAATTTTCCCTAAGAAGAAGGAAGTATACAAGACGTTAAGGGATGATCTAGAGAAGATCAACAAGTTAGCATCTCACTACGTTGACAAGGCAATAAGCGACGCTTACTCAATACTTAATGGTTGGAAAAGAAGGGCTGAAAAAGGAAGAGCTTCTTTGAGAAAACCCAGGTTGAAGAAGATTTACGTTAGGGTTAAGTCAACTCTGAGAAAGGTTGAAGGTGAAACTGTTAGGATAACTGTAAGACCTTACCAATATACGACATTCTCTTGGTCTCGCAAATGGTTCTCAAAGAGGGTTAAAGGACTTGAACTAGGCGAACCCATAATTAAGGAAGATAAAGTTTATTTGCCATTTCGTTATAAGTTGCCTTGGTCAACACCCATACGCTTCCTAGCAATTGATAGTAACCTCTATACGCTAGATGCTTACGATGGAGAGAAGTTTGTTACATTTTCCCTGAAAGAGTTGTATAGCTTGAAATTTGGCATGGAGTTGAAGAGGGGTAAAATACAGTCTTTTGCTTCAAAGCACGGTAAAAAGGGAAAATTGCTAATAAAGAAGTATTCACATCGTGAAAAGAATCGCGTGCTTGATTATGTTAACAAGTTCGTTAATAAGCTGCTTGAAATGTATCCCATGACTACGTTTGCTATTGAGAAATTAAATAAGCAAAAAATGTTTGAAGATGCTAACGACAATTTGTCTAAGAAGATCTCCAGAACTGTCTGGAGAAAAATTCACCACGTTCTTAAATATAAGGCCCCCCTTTATGGCTCTTTTGTTAAAGAAGTGAACCCTTACCTCACATCTAAGTCCTGCCCCAGATGTGGATGGGTTTCCCGAAAGGTTGGCAGGACTTTTAAATGTGAGAGGTGTGGTTTCACTTTAGATAGGCAGCTAAATGCGTCATTAAATATCTACCTCAAGATGTGCGGGTTTTCCCACATACGTGATATTCCACGGATGTGGGTTGGGGTTATCCCGCTAAAGGGGCGGAGGGGTATGAATGGGCGTTTCCCCATGATCCCCGTGAAGTCCAAGGGCGTAGGGCTTGGTATCAAACGTTATCAAGCCTTATGAAACCTAAATCCCTTTACAGTTATACCTACTTTTACAAAGATTTTAGCAAAATCTTCATGGTCTTCATCAATTAATATACCTATGTTTTCAATTTATTTAGCTTTAATATCGGTTCTATTTAACGGAATCCTTTTCATGATATTTTCTATTGGTAAAATTAGAGAACTCATTATAAACTCTGTTCCAGAAAGCATAAAGTTTGGTATTGCTATAGGCATTGGGTTATTTATATCCACAATTGGTTTATCGAACATTGGGTTAATTGCTCCAGGAAATGGATTAGTTACTATAAATTGGAATTCATTTCTTAGTTTACCTCTTTATATAGGTTTTCTTACAATTTTAATAGCAACTGTATTAAACAAATACAAAATATCAGGATCTTATTTAATTGCAATATTTGTAGCTACGGGCATTGGTATTGCATTTAAGCTAGTTAGTGTACCGTCCAATATATTGCTGCCGCCAGCCTTTTCTACATCAATATTAAATAACCTTCCCATGTCATTCTATATATATTTTACTTTGTTTGGAATTGGATTCCCAATAGCATTCTCCTTGTTCTTAGTAGATTTTTTTGACGGAGTTGGAACGATAACTGGATTAGCAAGCAAAGCTGGTCTAATAAAAAATGGAAAAGTTATCAATATAAATAAGGCCTTGATTTCCGATAGTCTTGCTTCTATTTTGGCACCATTTTTTGGTACCTCTACAACAGTTGTATACATAGAATCAGCAGCTGGTATAGAATCAGGAGGAAAATCAGGCTTAACTTCTTTTATTATAGGAATTCTGTTTTTAATATCAATACCTTTAGCTCCATTATTTTTAATTGTACCTTCCTTTGCAACTGGTGGAATTTTAGTAATTGTAGGATTATCTTTTCTGACTCTATTTAGAAATTTAATCCAAATTATTGACCCCTTAGAGACCATACCAGCATATCTAACAATATTAGGAATTCCTTTAACTTTCAGTATAACAGCGGGTATAGGAATTGGAATTATAACATACGTGTTATTAAAACTTTTCGCCGGTAAGTTTTCTGAAATAAACCTTAGAATTATCCTAATAGCCTTATTATTTGCATTATACTTCGCATTAACAACCTTTTTAGAAACTCATTAATTTTTATTTAATTTTAAATTTTTTTATTAATTTAAAAGTTTTACTTTAGCATAAATTATAATAATTATACTGTAGTTTTTATTTACACTATCTTAAATTTAATACATAAAACCTTTGTATTTTTGAGACAAAATATATAGGTTTGCAAATATAGTTAAATTTTTAAGAAAACATAATATAAAATTGATGAAAATATTATAATTATTCCGGAAAAAATCCACAAGTCCTTGTAACCAGTATTTAAAATTATATATTGGGATATTATTGGCGAAAATATACCACTACTTTGCCAAAAAAAGTTTGCAAATCCAGTGACACTACCTGCTTTATTTTTACCAACAAATGATACTGCAGTTGAATTGGCAGGGGTAATAATGAACCTTACAAAGCCCATTAGAGTAGCAATAACTGCCAATAAATCAGGTCTCAAAAATACACTTAATAGCATAGTTAATATACCATAAATAAATTCGAATAATACCAATGATATTTTCACCCCAATTTTCCTTATTATATATCCAGCTATTATTGTAGCAGGCAACCCTGCTAAAGCAAGTAATGAGTATAGGTAACCTGAAGTATAGCTCGATATACCTAAATTAATGAAGTACTTATAGGCGTAAAGGGTTATACTCCAATAGGAGAGGAAAAATAAAAAACCTGCCAAACTAATTATTATGATGTTTCTGTCCTTAACAATAAAAAACCTGGTCCTTGTGTCTTCATATGGTATATTCTTTAAGTAGATTAAATATAATAATGAGAAGATTAGAGACAAAATTGATATTAGATAATAAGAATATCTCCAACTAAATTCTATGCTAATTCCTGGTAAAATTACGCCAGCCAATACTATGGATAAAGGCCAAGCCAAACTATAATAACCTATAGCAACGGCCTGCTCGTTTTTATCTTTAAATGCTATTGATAGGGTTTTAATTGTAACAGGATAAATCCAACCAGCTGAAATTCCCATAAAAAAGCTTGATATATATTCAATAAAAATTGAATTGGAAATTGCAGATATAAACGATGCCACTGATAAACCAATTAGAGAAATAAAAGCAATTAATGAAGGTTTTACTTTATCAGAAACTAGTCCAGCTGGTATTTGGACTATAACATAACCTAAAAAGAATAACGAATATATTAAACTATCTTGAATAGTTGTAGGTTTAAGTGTAGAATATGTAGAAACGATGCTCCAAGCTAATCTAGAAAAATAACTCAGAAAAAACGATGATGAAGTTATAAATATTATTAGAGATTTTTTCAAATTGTTCCCCCACGTATTTTAAGCAATAAAATATATTTTAATTTTATTGAATGAAATTATTTAACTTTTTTACTAATTTTATTAAGAATTATTTTTTATAATTCAATTACTTTAGTTATAAGTTATTTAATGCGTTCTATAGTTCTAATGGAGTTTATTCTTATGACAAGCTCTCTTTTTGCCCAGTCTAATCCATTAATAAGTTTTTTAACAAGCTTTCTACTACTTTACTATTGATCTTCTGTACAGAATCATGAAAATCAATAACTATACTGTCTGCATTAAGTGTCGTGCTTTTCCTTATCATCTTTTTATTATTTCTAGACACATAAATTTGCGATTCCTTAGAATTATCGCTATTATTTAAATAATCATAAAATTTTAAACTTATCTTATTTTTATTTTGTAATGTAGATATTTTCAAAAATATAATAATAAATCTTAAAATTAATTATCCTGCAATCTTTACTAAAATTCTTCCATTTCTTTCTCTTGAGAATAAAGAACTTATAGCTAATTTTATATCTGATAAACTAAAGACCTTCCATATTATTGGTTTTACTTCATTTTTGTTAGCTAAATTAATTAATCTTAAAAGCTCTCTTCTTGTTCCGCCCGTGACACCGATTATTTTAATCTCTCTAGAATAAATTTCACTTATAATAATGCTTGCAGTTTGACCTGTTAATGCGCCAAAAGTTACAAACCTACCACCGGTATCTAAAAGCTTAATGCTCCTTCCAACAGTTTTAGATCCTATAGAATCTATAACAACATCAGCGAGCTTGCCACCATTAACTCTTTGCAAGGCATTCAATGCTTGATTCATATTTACTACTTCATCTGCTCCTAGCTCCTTAACCCAAGGTTTGGATGAAATTGCTATAACTTTAGCCCCCATCCTTTTGGCTAATTGAACTGCAAATTGCCCAGTATTACCGGATGCCCCAACTATAACAACTGTATCATCGGGTTGAATTTCCGATTCTATTAAAGCATGAAATGCTGTTAAACCGGCTATTGGCAAGCTTACACCTTTTTCCCAACTCAGACTATTTGGTATCTTTATCACATTTTGATGTTTAACAACAACATATTCTGCAAATCCACCATTTGTTATTCCTCCGACTAATCCTCCATTCCTGCAAAGATATTCCTTACCAGATATACATAGATCGCATGTTCCATCAAAAATTCTAGGATATACAATTACTCTATCTCCTTTATTAAAATTTTTAACTTTTGAACCAACCTCTTCTACATAACCACCAAATTCAGAACCTGGTATATGAGGAACAGGGTTTATATTTCTTAACCCACTTATTATATAATAGTCCACGGGATTAATTCCTGCATATGCAACTCTTATCTTAACTTCATCGTCAGATATGTGAGGATCTGGAACATCCATTACAGAGAGATTGTCAAGACCAAAAGGCCTATTAACTACTGCTGCTTTCATTCAATACACCTATCTTATATTGTGTTTATAAGTAAATAAGCATTTATTATTAGCATACAAAAAAGAAACTTATTAAGCTTAAATAATATATATTATTATATTTAGTTATATTAATAGGTAATTTTATTAGACTCTATTGCAAACAAAGAACTGGATAGGCTATCCAGAAGTGGTGGTAAATGAAGATAGCTATACTGACAAGCACAACAGCGGAAGAGCTAGTTAAAGACTTGATTAAAAATGATAACAAAAACAAATATGATATTGATATAATTGCGCTACCTGTACCAGTTATATCTATATTAGATACTAATGTTATATCAAAGATTATTATGAAAAGAACATATTTATTAAATAAGTTAAAGGATTCCAACATAATAATTATTCCAGGATTAGTAAGAGGTAGCACTGAAGTAATTGAAAAAGCAACAAATGTAGAAACTTATAAAGGACCTAAATCTTTGGGCGTATTACCTTATGCTTTAGATTTCATATACAACGGAGGTAAATTGGATAAAATAAAAAGTGCTGATGAAGTTATGGGCTCGGTTATTCCAAAAATAACCTATAAAACTGCATTTAAAATAAATGATGATATAGATATCCCAATGAGAGGTCCACCAACAATAATAATAGCTGAAATCCATCCAGATATAAGGCTTGAAGAAGTTGATGAAATTGCAAAAAGATATGTTAATGATGGAGCTAAAATTCTTATAATAGGCTCAAATCAAAAAACGGATCCAGAAATTGTAAAGGAAAAAATTAAAATTGCAAAAAAATATGCTCCTGTTTTTGTTGAATTGTCTGATATTTCTTTAATAAAAAGCTATCAAGACTTAGGTATTATAGGAATAAGCACCTCTTCTACATTTATACAGAATAATTTAGATCAAATACCAATGGATCTAGCAATAATAATAGGAGATAGAAACATTAAAAGACTTAAAAAAATAGGAAAGGATCTAATTAATAGGGGTTATAAGGTTATAATAGATCCTGTATTAGGTATACCTGGGATCGATTTTGTTAATAGCATAAAAAGATATATAAATGCTATAAAAAGCATAAATGCTCCAATACTATTTTCTGCAGCTGACGTAACAGAGGAAATTGAAGCAGATACTTTGGGAATTCACGGATTATTGGCTATGATATCTATAGAATTAGGTGCATCTCTATACTTAGTCGTTGAAGAAACTTATAAATCAATTAGAGGTGTTTCTGAGGCTAGAGAAGCTATTAGAATTGCTGAAACAGCATATTCACTAAAATCAAGTCCTAGAGGCATATTTAGCAAGTTATTAGTGGTAAAGCAAGAAGATAAGCCAATTAACATTATCGATCAAGCTAAATATGAAGAAGTAAATTATATACCCCCTAGCTATAACTTTAATGATTACATACAAATTAATGTTGATTATAATACAAAAAAAATTAAAGTTTTATTTAAAAGAAATAATGAAATATTAGCTGCATTGCAAGGAAAGCATGCTATGAGCATAGCAAGGGAATTGGTAAAAAGAATTAATATATCTGCAGATCACGCAGCTTATTTGGGATATGAATTGTCAAAAGCTGAAATAGCTTTAAAACTGGGTAAAACCTATGTTCAAGATGAACCTATAATAGTTCCACCGTGGAAAGGCGATAACAGTGACTAAATCTATATCGATTTCTCCCGGTAAAGTAATATTGTTTGGAGAACATTTCGTAGTTAAAGGATCAAAAGCGCTCGTTGCTGCAATAGACCTATACACCAAGGCAGAAATAGAGGAATCGAACTGGCCATCTGAAATTGTTAGTGAAGGAACAGAAATAAGGGGTAAAATTAATGCAGATCTTAAAGTTGTAGGTTCTAAAGAATTAGAACCTTTTGCAAGAATTTTAAGTGTTCTAAAATCATGGGGTTTTCAACTTTCAGGTTTTAAGGCAAAGATATCCAGCGAAATACCCATGTCTGCTGGCTTGGGTTCAAGCGCTGCAAGTGCGGCAGCATTTAGCTTATCTTATACGAATATGTTAGGATATAAGCTCAACGATAAAGAACTGTTTACGCTTTCAAATGAGGCAGAAAAAATAACACATATAAACCCTAGCGGAGTTGATAGCGCGGCAATAACTTATGGCGGAATACTAATTTTCAAAAAAGACGTGGGAGTAATTTCAAGGCTAAACACTTTGTTTTCAGATAAATATTCCTTCATAATTGCAGATTCTGGAATAAAAAGAAGCACTTCAGTTCCTGTTAAAGATGTCTTAATATTATCGGAAAAATTATGGCCGGCAGTTTCATTAATTTATGATGTTGCAGATAAAATTGTTGATCTAGGAAACGATGCGATAAGCAATGATGACTATGAAACTTTAGGAACTCTTATGAATATAAACCAAGGCCTATTAAATTCAATCGGTGTTTCATCAATAGAATTAGAGGAAATAGTATATAGAAGCAGGCTTGCAGGCGCTATTGGAGCTAAGTTAACTGGTGCCGGAAGAGGAGGTTCTGTTATAATTTTAGCTCCCTCTAATAAAGTTGAAAGCATAATCGATAAAATAAAATGTTGCGTTAGGTGGGCCAGTAAAATAAGGATTAGCCAAAATGGTGCTAGAGTAATATCGGGTTAAAACATGAATATTTATCTGATTTGTTTAACTATTATTATATTTATATTGATAGTAAGTTCATTAATATTAAGCTTTAGAAAATTAAAGAAAAATAGTCATTAAGATATTAATTATTAATTAGTTCAATATGATTTTTATATAATTCTTTTAACTTTTTTAACCTAATAGGTGTTAATGACGCTAAAGTCCCTTTCCGTAATATATGGATAACCTCAAAGTTTTTTCATTTATTGCAAAATAATTAATATGTAGACTCTGGCTGTAATAGATAGTTATACCCTTGGGAATAAAGAACTTAATGTGAAGAGTAAACCTTCTAACCTATCTTCAATAAGAGGCATCACAAAACAGTTCTTTTGATGGAACCTCAGCTTTAAGTGGGCCATATCTTTCTAAGAAACAAAAAATATTCATGGTGAGGATTAATGCCTACTATAAGGGCGGGATAATTCACTTATCCACCTCCAGTTTCAGGCAACAAAACTATAGTATCGCCACTCTTGACTTTACTTTTTAAATCCGCCCCTTTCCCATTTACTATAATTATATAATCATCCCTTCTAAGCTTTTTGAGAAATGGTAATAAGTTTTCAATAGTCTCTTCTCCATTAATCTCTCTTTCTTCATATTGCTTTCCAGATAAATCAGTTAAATATCCTAAATATTTTATTTTAATTTTGCCATCCATGTTTTATCCCAAATTCCTATAATAAAGCTTATTACATAAAAGTTTTAATTTATATTTTTTAAGATATAGAAAATTTAAATGAGATACAAAACGGAGTTAAATTTTCCCGACAGTATTTTTCTTGCTTCTGAATCTATTAACCATGACATCCATGTTATCCTTACTGGGTTTATATTAATAGATCTAAATATAGCTTCAGTTTCTTTAATATAATTTATGTAATTTTTATAAGAACTCTTTAAAATTATACCTGAACCGCTGAGCATATCATTTACTACCTTTATAACAATCTTATCTGGCATTAGAGTATCAATACCCCCCATAATTCTTAAATATTGATAAGTAACGATTCCTACACCATTTACTCTACTTAAGTCTTCCTTCTTAAAGTTATCTATATTATTTGAGAAAGCCCAATTTCTAATCTTTTCCCTATCATTATTACCGGGATAATTAGAAAATACCCTTGAAATTCCTATTGCTGCTCTCCATGATCTCTCATTTTTCCAAACGCTTTTCAGCTTTTCAATATCATAGTTTATAATATCATTAAATGACCTTATTTCATTGGTATCATAAAATTTCTCTTTGAATTTCATAACTGCAGGTATAACTGTATTAAAATAATTTAAACCAACGCTAGTAAATGATGCGTCTAGCACCATAAGAATTCCTATACCTTCCCATCTCATTGATTTCAAACTTCTGTTAACAAATTCATCAAGCATATAAGCCTTCTTCATGTATTCATTTACAATTATTTTAAGTTTTTTTAAGTTCTCTTCGTTATACATACTCCTCACTAACAATTTAATTTCTATACATATGCTTATATTTTCTGTTTTTAATTAAATTGTGGTGATATAATTTGGAATATACAACTTTAGGAAAAACTAATGAAAAGATTTCAAAAATTGGCTTAGGTGCGTGGCAATTTAGTGATGCCTGGGGAGTTACTGAATATAACATTGCTAAACAAGTTGTATCCTCTTCTATAGAGCTTGGTATAAATTTGATCGATACTGCTATGGTTTATGGAAGAGGAATGAGCGAGTCTTTTTTAGGAAAAGCTCTAAAAGAGCTTAATATTGAGAGAAGCAGCGTTTTCATAGTTACAAAAATTCCAGGAGAATTCTTATCATATGATGATGTGTTTAAAGCAGTTGACAGATCTCTAGATAGATTACAAACGGATTATATAGATGCATTGTTAGCTCATTGGCCCCCAGTATGGCATAATCATCCAACATGTGAATACATGAAAGCGTTTGAAAGACTTGTTGAGCTTGGAAAAATAAGGTACCTTGGATTAAGCGATTTTCCCCCAGAATTAGCGGAGTCGGCAAGATATTGCCTATCTAAGAATGATTTACAAATAATGGAAATAAGGTACAATTTAGTTGAAAGACAAGCAGAAAAAGAAATAATACCTTATGTCGAGTCTTCAGAAATGACCATGCTTGCATGGAGCCCATTAGCAAAGGCTGCAATATTAGGTAAATATAGCATGGATGAAATAAATAATTTTAAAGACGTAAGGAGAAATGATGCAGTATTTTTACCAGAAAACTATAAGCAAATACTAAAATTAGCTGATCTTATCAAAGAAGTAGCAAAAAAATATAATAAGACTCCATCACAGGTAGCATTAAACTGGATATCATCATATAGCAAAAACATAGTACCAATACCTGGGGCAAAGAACAAAGAACAAGCAGCTGAAAATGCTGGAAGTGTTGGGTGGAGATTAAGTTATAACGATTGGAGAAAGATTGATGAAATGAGCAAATCAATTAAGTTTACATATGTTAACTTTTAAATTCATTTAACTATAGATAGTATTTTTAAAACCTTTTATATATTAGTTTAAATACTAACTTTAAAACTTATTAATATGTTAAATACAATATTATAATAGGTGAGAATATTGTCTCAATCAGATCATCCTGCTATGACAGAAGGAGCATTGGAGTCTAGTTATGGAGGAGAATCTATGGCCCATATGAGATATTTGATTTTTGCTGATATAGCTGAAAAGGAAGGATTCAAAAATGTAGCCAGATTATTTAGGGCCATTGCTTTTGCAGAACAAGTACATGCTAGAAATCATTTTCAAAGACTAAGCAAATTAAAAGATGGCAAAAAAGTTGTAGCTGATGCCCCATTTGGTCCTGGCAATACATCTAAAAACTTAGAACTTGCAATAATGGGTGAAGAATTTGAAGTAAATGAAATGTACCCAACTTATATAGAAATGGCTAAGTTCCAAAAAGATAAAGAGGCAGAAATTTCGTTTAGATACGCATTAGAGGCAGAAAAAATACATGCCAAACTTTTCAGTGAAGCTAAAAAATATGTTGATGAAGGAAAAGACATGCCTATAGATGGTTTTATATGGATTTGCCCTGTTTGCGGACACACATTAATAGCTAAAGAGCCTCCAAATAGGTGCCCGATATGTGCTGCTTTTGGTAAAGATTTTATTAAATTCTGAATAAATGGTGATCCTATGTATAATGTACACCTCCAAGACCTTCATCAAAAGTTAAATGCAAGCTTTGGAGAATTTGCTGGCTGGAACGTACCAATGATATATACTTCTACAATGGAAGAGCATTTAGCTGTTAGGAAATCTGTTGGTATTTTTGATATAAGCCACATGGGTAGACTTAAGATAATAGGAAAAGATTCCTTAAATTTATTAGAAAAAGCATTTACAAAGAAAATTTATAAAACAAAAGAAAACTTCATGAGCGGACCTACACTTGCATTAAATGAATATGCTAGAGTCATTGATGATGAGATGTGGTATAAAATTAATGATGAAGAATGGCTCGCTGTACCAAATGCAGCTACCAGAGAAAGGATTATAAATCATTTTAAATATATTATTGAAAAAAATAAATTTAATGTTGAAATAAAGGATTTAACATTTGATTATGCTCTTTTAGCTTTACAAGGACCTGAAAGCCAAAATATTATGGATAAATTAGGAGCATCATGGACATCAAGCTTAAAACCCTTGGAATTTAGACTAAATGAAAAAATAAAGGATTCAAATATTTTTCTTATAAGCAGGAGTGGATGGACAGGAGAAGATGGCTTTGAAATATGGGCAAGTCCAAAAGATGCCGAAAAATTTTACAACAATATAATAAAAGAAGGCGTTAAACCAATAGGAATTGCAGCAAGAGACACTTTAAGAATTGAAATGGGATTTGTTTTAGGAGGAAACGAATATGGGGAAGACCCTCTAAAATACCCATGCGCATTGAGTCTAAAATATGGTATGGGAGCTATAGATTGGGAAAAAAGCGGATACATAGGAGAAGAAAGCCTTAGATCTTGCCGTAAAGAAGGTCTAAGATGGATTAGAATAGGGATTGAAATGAAAAAAAGCTCTGCTCGTTTTATACCTAGGCATGGATATAGAATAATAATTGATGATATAGATGTTGGATGGGTTACGAGCGGGACTTATAGTCCAATTTTGGAAAAAGGTGTTGGAATGGGTTATATAGATACTAGATATTCAATAACAGGAGAACCGATTACAATAAGTGATGGCAAAGGCAGAACTGGTGAAGCAAAAATATCAGAATTTCCATTAATCAAGAAAAAAGCTAATGCTTAGCTAAAGCCATCTCTATCATTTTTCTAATTGTTTTTGGATCTATAGCTTTTCCTTTAGCTTTCTTTAAAACTTTGCCAACCAAATAATCAAGAGCCTCTTTTTTGCCTGAAATAAAATCCTCAACTGCTTTTTTCTCTTCATTTATTACAGAAATTATTAAATTTGTGGGCTCTACCTTTTCTGGTAAGACTAAGTCCATATAATTATTATCAAGCAATTTTGGCAATATATTATATTTTAATTCATCATATGTATATGATTTGCTAGAGACCAAAGAACTTAATAATTTTAATACCTGTTTGTTTGGCCAGTTGCTCTTTTCATAAATGTTTTTTCCTGATTTTTTTAATAAACCTTTGTAATCTATAGCTAAAATTCTTGCTGTTATTTTAGGATCAGAACCAATTCTAACTGATTCTAAAAATAGTTCTGCTGCAGGCTTTACAGTTATCAAACTCCAAGCTATTCTTTGAGATACTCCATACATAGTTATTCTATTCATAATAGTTTCTGGGGTCATAAAATTATTAGACATAGCTTCCTTTAATAGTTGTTCTGTTTTTATCGCTGGTATATCTGGGTCAGGAAAATACAAGTATTCTTCTTCCATTTCCTTACTTCTCAAAGGTTTTGTTACTCCCCTTATTGAATCCCAATGTCTAGTTTCTCTTTTTATTTTTCCTCCTTCTTCAACTATTTTACTTTGTCTAAAAATTTCATACTTTAAAGCCTTTTCCAAATCTAATGTACTCCCTATGTTCTTAACTTCTACCCTTTCTCCTTCTTCTACGCTTACGTTTGCATCTACTCTAAAAGATCCCTCTAATCTTGGATTAATGGCGCCTATATATTCCATAGTTAATAAAAGATATTCAACAGCTTTTCTTGCATCTCTGGGCGTGGGAATCTCAGGTTCTGTAACAACCTCTAATAAGGGAACCCCACTTCTATTATAATCTAAGTATGCATATTCACTTAAAATAATATTCCCCTCGCTATATTCAGTTTTCCCAGGATCTTCTTCTATGTTCATTCTTCTTAACGTAACATTTTTCCATGTTAAATGATCAGGATCAAAATACTTTAAAATACCTTTCAAACAAACAGGAATACCCCCTGCCTTTTCATATTGAGTTATTTGGTAGTTTTTAGGTAAATCAGGGTAAAAATAATGTTTTCTTGTAAACACCATATATTCTGGTATTTGACAATCAAATGATTTGGAAACTAATAAAGCTAGCTTTAATGGATTTCTTCTAGGAACTGGTAATGCACCTGGTAATCCTAAACAAACAGGGCAGATATTAGTATTAGTTTCATATTTTCTATAATTTGAATCACAATCACAAAAAAGTTTTGTTCCTGCTTCTGTGAGTTGCGTATGTATTTCCAACCCTATTTTGTATTTCATCTTAATCGCCTGCTATTAAATTATACAATCCTGTTTTTTCTTCTATAAATGATCCAAGTGCCAACAATTTTTCTTCTTCAAATGGACCAGCCATAAATTGAATTCCAACGGGCAAATTATTATAAAAGCCAGCTGGCATAGCTAATGCCGGAACACCGGCTAAGTTTGCTACAACAGTATAAATATCCATGGCATATAATTTTAATGGATCTTTAATTCTTTCACCTATTTTAGGGGGTAATATAGGAGAAACTGAGCTCGCAATTATACAGTGCTTTGTCATATTTAAAATTTCATCTCTTATAATTCTCCTTCCTTTCGTCGCAGCTATGTAGTAATCGTTTATAAAACCTTCGCTTAAAGCCAATACTCCCATTAAAATCCTTTTCTTAACCTCAAGACCGAAGTTATGCCTTCTTGTATTTTCACTCATTTCTTTATAACTAAACCCTTCTGATGAAACTGGATACAACTTGCCATCATATCTAGCTAAATTACTTGCTGCTTCCGCAAAAGCAATAGTATAATAAGTTGGTAAGGCATACTTTAACTTTTCGAACCTGCCTTCATATTCAATATCTATCCCCTCATTTTCTATTTTTTCTAGCAATTTATAAATAGTTGATTTGATAGGTTGCTCCGAATCTTCTATAAATTCATTAGGAACACATATCTTAAATTTATTATTAATTGTTTTATTATTAATTGTTTTAAAATCGTAATTTACACTGGTTGCATCTTTTTCATCATAGCCTTTAATAACGTCCCAAATTAAAGCCAAATCTTTTACGCTCCTAGCCATGGGACTTATTTGCTCTAAGCTATTGGCATATGGAATTAACCCGTATCTGCTCACAGTTCCATAAGTAGGTTTTAGGCCTACTGTAGCAGTATAGGAGGCAGGTAACCTTACAGATCCCCCTGTATCGCTTCCTAATGAGAGGTCACAACTTCCATAAGCTAAACTTGCAGCACTACCTCCACTACTGCCTCCTGGAACCCTTGTTATATCCCATGGATTTCTTGTTAAACCATAAGCGCTAAACTCTGTTGTAGAACCCATAGCAAACTCGTCTAGATTTGTTTTTCCTATTATGATTCCACCTTCCTTTAATATTTTTTCAACAACCGTTGCATTATATGGAGGTACATAATTTTCTAATATTTTAGATCCTGCAGTAGTAGGCAAAAAATTGGTTGATATGTTATCCTTAATGCTAACAACTATACCTGGTATTTTCATATTTATTCCCGAAACCATATTTCTTTTTATCTCATTAATTCTTTCTAAAATAAAATCTTCAGAATCAATGGATATATATGCATTTATAACAATGTCTTTTTTTCTAATTATATCAATTTTTTTAAAAACATAATCTTCGATATCTACACTTCCATTCCTTAAGTTCTCTATTATAGTAACAGCTGTCTCCTTCATTTTTCCCCCTTCCACGGTATTTTAATTTTATTTTGGATAATTCTTTCATTTGGTATTAGGTTATCAATGTCTATCTTTTCTATACCAACATGTGATGGAGGATCTAAAATACCGTCCCAAACATTATAGAGAGGCTTAACATCAAGTGAACTTATTGACGAGACCTTGTTTAATAAACTTCTAATCTCATTAATATCATTGCAAAGCTTTTCAAGTTCTTCTTCAGTAAAATTAAGCCTCGATAAGTCTAATAATTTATTTATTAAGTCTTCTTCACATTTTTTGCTCAAATTTGCCCACTTTATGAGTTTAACTAATGCATCTTATTATATTTTACGTTCCCATTTATTTCTCTTTCCATATTTAATCCAACTTGAGCCTCAATTATATCTATAGAATATGCCATAGCTCTCCTTAATCCGTCTAATATTGGATAGATTTCATAAAATTGCTTTGACCCCTTTAAGGATTTAATTAATTCGAGCTCTTTTTCAATTAATTCATGAATTCTTGAATATAGCTTAAGAAGCTCGTTTGCTTTTTGGCAAGTTCCTATATTGTCGACAACAGAGATAACTTCTTTAGATACATCTGTTATAAGATTGTCTAACATTTCTGGTATCTGGATTTCGTTTATGTTTTCTAATATCCATGTAGACATAGCTACTATATGATCGGCAATCCTTTCAATACTTTTTATAATTGTATATAGATTAATTGCTTCAGTTGAATTATAAATGCCTAGATCCTCAAGCTTTACAGTTTCTTTTAATGTAAGATTAATTTGTTTATAAATATACAAATATAGTTTATCTATTACATCATCTCTTTTTATTATGCTATTAAAAATTTCTTCATTTCTATTTTTTATTGCATTTCCAAAGTCTTCCAACATAGATTTAAATGTCTTCCTCATATTTTCTATAGCGAGTTTTGTAGGTATTGAACTTAAGTCTACAACAACGTGCAAGGTCACACTGTTCTCATTTTCTTCTAAGACTTCAAGCCCAACCACCTTATTTCTTACAATATTTATTATTTGACCTACACTGTTTAGTATTAATGGTGAAAAGACAAGCTTTATTGATGTGTATCCAGCTAAATAAGCTGAAATGACTTCCATAATAATGGCAGAATCTAATAAATTTTCATTTATATAAATCTCTTTTATAATATCCCTCGGTTTCTCTTTATATTTTGATGAATAGACTTTTAATGCATTATCTCTTGTTAGTTCCATAACAACATCTAATCCTTTATCTATTCCTAACTCATCTACCCATTCCTTTGGTATAGAAATTATATATGTTGATCCTCCAGTTATTTGAACCTTCCTTACCATTTTTGTTTCTTTTTGATTTTTCTTAGACATCTTTATCACACTATATATATCTATAAATAAAATTTAAAAATATATATTATATAAAGATTTTGATAAATAATAAATATTATAACGATTTTGATAAATAATCAAATTTTATCGATATTACTGAACTAAATATCAAAAGACTAATTAATTTGATTTATCATCTACATAATATCATTTTTAGTAATCACTTCCCCTCTTATTGCTCTAGACGAATGTACTCCTAAAACCTTTATTTCATTTATATAACTGAGCCTTGCATAATATCCTTTTATAATTACCATTAAAGGATAGCTCCCTACTTGCCTTGCATAGCAAAAACTTTTATCACACTCCTCAACCCATAAGTCCTTTAATATTGTACCTTGAGGGACAACTAATGATAACATATAAGGATCAAACTTATCCCTAACATAATGAATAAAAGATTTAGTAATGCCTTCATTCTTTCTTCTTATTCCATGGTATAACCTATAAACTTTCGTATTTTCCAATGCAAGCAACTTTCTTACATTTACTCTTCTAACCATTAGTTTTCTTTTAACTATTTCTTCTAAAAATTCTTTATTATATCTATAAGTTTCCTTTGTTTCTCCTGGTAATCCTAATATAAAATTAATACCTGGCAATATTTCTGGCAAACCATTATAGCCTCTAGAGGAACCAACAGAATTAACAATTTCTATGGACTTAATAGCATCTTCAAATGTTACTTTCAAGTTGTTAATTTTAATTACATTTGGGTCTAAAGATTCAATACCAAACGCTGCAACATCTCCTGGTGTGTGATACTTTATTATTTTAATTAAGGCTTCCTTGGATTCTTTTGGATACCTAGATATAGTGCCTGGATTTACATTATCAATATGTAAAACATGTAAATTTGGAGCATTAAACCTTATACCATAAAATAGCCTTTCTAATTCGTTTGGGTTTGGTATAGGCCATTCATCTTCTCCTATCCTGTTTGACCCATAAACAATGATATCTGCCTGTCTCCCTAATCTAAAAGATCTTGCACCATTATCATATAAAGCCTTTACTTCTTTAACTATGCCTTCCACTTTTCTTTGTATTGGTTTCCCTCTTAGCGGTTCAACACAAAAACTACATCCACCCGAAATCCATCTAGAGCAACCTCTATAAGTTTCCAATTCTACTATTAGGTTTTTACCATAATTAGGATGTTGCTTTATTATCTTAGCTCCTAAAACTGAAAATTTATCTACATCATCATAATTTTCTCTTATTTTATGAGGTGAGGCACTGCTTTCGCCAAATTTAAAAAAGTCATAAAAGTAAATTTCCGGATCTCCAGTTACTAATATATCAAACCCTGCTTTTTTGAACACTGAAGGACTTATAGCTTCTCTACCTCCTAACTGACCCATCCCCCACTTTGCAGCTGGACCAACTAGTACTTTAAACGGTTTATTTAAAATCCTTGCATATATTAATAGTTCTTCACCTGTTATGGGTTTACCTCCAATGTATTTACCTGGAACTACAACTCCTGCTGAAAATATAACTAAATCATAACTATTATAATTATTTAATCGACTGTTTCTAAGCTGGTCTATTGTTATATATACTATTTTTATATTATTATCAACACTCCATATAGCCCCTGCTATGTATCTAGGATAAACATCTATATAAGGTGGAACACCAAGACCTCCAGGCTCATCATTATAGCCGTCAACTATTAAGACTTTTCTTATCATTGCTATCTTCCTTTTTTATTTAATAAAAATGAATATAATAAAGCTAAGACTATAATAAATATTATGATAATTATTGAAATATATTCTGGTATAAAATAATTGAGATTCAAAGATTTGCTTATACTATTTATTAATGAAGCAATGCCTATATAACCTAATCCTACAGCAAGAAATCCATCTATATGTTTTAAATTTATCAATGATTTGTTTACATTAAAATATATAGATCTAATCATCATTGTTCCGAATATAGTTGAAGAATATGCTATGATTTCATTTTTTGTAAGTAGAACTATCGCAGGTATTGAATCAAATGCAAAAATTATATCAGAAGCCTCAATTGCCAAAATAACAAAGAAATATTTTGTAGGATAAATTTTACCGTCCTTTTTAATGAAAAAAGAAAATTTTTCGTTAGAGAAATCAGCTTTCATTTTTTTCTTAAAAAATGATATAAGCCTAGATTCTTCACTTTCATTCTTTACTTCATTTTTTCCCAATTCATATGCACTAAATAAAACAAGCAAAGATAATATAACAGATCCTAAATTAAATATATCTATCAATTTGATGCCTGCAAAAACAAAAAGGAACCTAAATATCAATGCAGAATAGCTTCCTATTGCTACAACCTTTTCTTGAGATTCAAAAGATATAGAAAATTGTTTAAATATAAGCAAGAAAACAAGGATATTGTCTATGCTAAGTGAAATTTCTAACAAATAAGATACCAAATATAAGCAAGAATCACGAGGTCCTAAACCAAAATATAACAAAAAAATGAAAAAAATTGATAATAAAATCCAAATAAAAATCAAATACTTAAAATTTTTCTTAAATAAAAATTCTAAACTAATTCCAAATACAAGCATGAAGAATAAAGAAAACCATAATAAATACATTCATATTCACACTTATGGCGTTATCCTTTCAGTATCTCTCGGCAGTAATCTTGCTTCTCTAACATTATCAAGGTTTAAGAATTGCTTCACTATTCTTTCTAATCCTAGACCAACTCCTCCATGAGGTGGAGTCCCGTCTTTGAAGAAATCTAAATAAAACTTAAACCTTTTTTCATCTAATCCTTTATCTTTTAAATTTTTAATTAACATATCATACCTATGCTCTCTTTGACTTCCGGTAGCTACCTCTAATCCTTTAAATAACAAATCAAAACCATAAGTCCATTGATTATCTTCTTGCTTCCTCATAGTATAAAATGGTCTTACCTTCCACGGATATTCAGTTATAAAAACAAAATCGCTATTAAATTCCTTTTTAACATATTCGCCTAAAAGTCTTTCTGATTCAGTGTCTAAATCATCACCAATTTCTAAATGCTTCCCATAATAATTTTCTAATATCTTATAAGCTTCTCTTATAGGTATTCTAGGTATTCTCTCTGGCATTGAGACCTCTAAATTGAAAAACTCTTTAACAGGTTTTAGATACTTATCACTTAAAGCCTTTTCCGACATCCTCTTAAAGAATCCCTCTACAGTATTCATAACATCATCAACATTGCTTATATATCCCATCTCCATATCTAGTCCATGAAACTCTGATAAATGCCTTACAGTATGATGAGCTTCTGCTCTAAATACTGGTCCTATTTCAAAAACTCTTTCTAAACCTGATATAACTGCCAATTGCTTATAAAATTGCGGGCTCTGAGCTAAATACGCTTCTTTACCGAAATAAATAACAGGAAATACTTCAGCCCCTCCTTCTGTACCTGTTGCAACAATTTTTGGAGTAAATATTTCAACAAAACCATTGTCTGTTAAATATTCTCTAAAAGTCTTCGCAACCCATGATTCAAATATAAATATTGCTGATACTCTCCTGTTCCTTACATCGAGCCATCTATAATCAAGCCTCACATTAAATTGTGCTTCAATACTACTATCAGGATCTAATGGTATTGGTTCATAAGGCTTATTTAATATGTTTAATTTTTTTACTTGTACTTCATATTTCAATGATGATTTACCCTCGGTTAAAATTCCTTCAATACATATAATAGATTCCTTTATCAGATCTTTTGATTTTTCAATTTCTTCTTCAGGGGTTATCCCCTTTTTAAATACAAGCTGCATCACTCCAGTTCTGTCTCTTAACAATACAAATTTAACTCCGCCTAAATCTCTTATATTACTTACCCAACCGCATATCTTAACATCTTTGTTTAAATGGCTCTGGTAATTTTCGTATATGTCTTGGACAAAGTTATTTTTAAGCATTTTATATCTCCCTTCAATTTTAATATTTATCTCAATTTTTAACTCTTTATGTTAAATTATCTCTACTCAATTTTAATATAATTAATTCCCATAATTCATAAGGAATAAGATTAAATATTAATTTGAAGCAATTAAATAATAGGATTTAGATTGAAATGGAAACTATGCGTATCAGATAATATAAGCGTGGCTATGAAAATTGAAAGTATGGGTTACGATATACATGGCCATGATATAAAATTGACCCTATGCATCTGTAATCATGTTACTGATAAAAAACCTATAATAGATATAGAGAAATTGCAAAAATTATTTTCGACTTTTTTAAAAAACATTAATAGAAAAAAACTATGGGAAATAGTAGGAAACGAGGGAACATTTGAGGATTTATTGATATATATAAAAGATAACATTAAAATAAATAATGTGTGTGAAATTAAAGCAGAAATACCTGATAAACAAATTTATTTAGAAGTTTAAACAAAATAAGGGGAGAAAAATGTCAAAAGAATTTAGACCGCCTAGAGGTTTTAGGGATTTTCCCCCTGAAATAATGATATTAAGGAAAAGCTTGATATCAAAGCTAGAAAATGTCTTTAAAAAATACGGATTTGACCCTTTAGATACACCTTCAGTTGAATATTGGGAAACCTTATCCGGAAAATACGGAGAGGAGGCAGAAAATAGATTAATATGGCGTTTTAAAGATCCTTGGAGTGAAAGAGAATATGCTTTGAGATACGATTTAACAGTACCTCTAGCAAGATTTATATCCTCTCATCTGGATTTACAAATGCCATTTAAAAGATATCAAATAGGTCCTGTATGGAGACATGAAGAGCCGCAAAAAGGAAGGTATAGAGAATTCTATCAATGCGATGCTGATATTGTTGGCTCTCCATATCCAGAGGCTGATGCTGAAATGATAAACTTAATTATAGATGCGGTTAAATCTCTTGGTTTTGAGTCCGGATTTGATGTAAGAATAAACGACAGAAGACTTCTATCAGGAATATTTGAACAGGAACTTAATATAAAGTCCCCAATTACAATTTATAGAATCATTGATAAGCTAGATAAGATTGGCATAGATAATGTTAAGAAAGAGCTAAGCCAGCTGCTTAATAATGATGTAGTAGAAAAAATTATTGATTTAATCAGCATGAAAGGAAAACCCAATGAAATAGTTGAAAATATTGATAAAAAGTATGGAAAAAATACGCTCGTAAAAAATGCATATGATCATTTAAATGAAATGCTTGGATTAGTTAATAATAAAGATAAAGTTGTTATCGATCTGAGTTTAGTCAGAGGGTTAGATTATTATACTGGTCCAATTTATGAAGTAGTATTAAAAGAACCAAAAATTGGAAGCGTTTCAGGAGGAGGAAGATATGATAATTTGGCAGGAATTTTTTCAGGAAAGCAAATACCTGCAACTGGTGGAAGCATTGGAATTGAAAGAATAATTGATGCAGGTTTAGAATTAGGAATTTATAATCTAGATAAGAAGACTTTTACTGAAATACAGATAATTTTTATTGAGGAAGAAACGTTTAAATATGCATGGGATGTTGCAAATCTTTTAAGATTTAATGGATATAATGTTAAAATAGATCTAAATAGAAGTAAAGAGGATCAACAAAGGAAAAAGGCAAACAAATTAAAAATACCTTTATTAATTTTTGTTGGAAAGAAAGAAAAAGAAACTAACACCGTTACAATTTACAATACTAAAACCAATGAAAGAATTAATGTTAACATAAGCGAAATCGCCGTTAAGATTAAAAATTTGATATAAATCAGGCCTATCCCCTTCTAAGAGTAGACAATACTTTTAATAACAGTAAAATTAGTTGATATAAATAAAACATATTTATCTGTATTAATGAAAATATATTAACTTAGAGAACAACTGTTTCTTTTGGTGAATTTCATGAAACCTGGCCTCATAATAATTGATATGTTAAACGATTTCATCTCTGGCGCTTTGAAAACTGATGAAGCTATATTAACAGTTAAACCTACAAAGAAGGCTATTGATATTTTTAGGAAAAAGAATTATCCAATATTTTATGTTAATGACTCACACTACTATAATGATTTTGAAATTTCTTTATGGGGACCTCATGCTATGAAAGGAACAGAAGGCGCTAAAGTTTATGATGAAATAAAACCAGATATAAACGATTACGTATTAGAAAAACATGCGTACAGCGCTTTTTATGGCACACCATTGGATTATCTTTTAAGAACTAATAATATCGATACTATTTTTCTAGCAGGCCTAGATGCAGATATTTGTGTAAGACACACTGCTGCAGATGCCTTCTTCAGAGGATACAAAATTTATGTAATTAGGGATGCTGTAGCAGCAAGGATCGACAAAAATTGGGAAATTTACTACAAAAAAGTTTATAATGCAAACATAATAAATTCTGATATTCTCGAAAAAGTAATTTAAGCAAGTTTAATAATTTCTTTCAAAATAAATTATCTAGGGAATAAATTGGAACAAAGAAGCCCGGGATCATTAGATGTTAAACTCTTTTACATTTATACCAATTCAATTGTTGACTATAAGAAATTAAATTTAAAAAATTGTGATTCTTGTCTTTGCTCTGATTTGTCTATTGATAGCAATAATGAACCTTGGATTTTTATAGATATCGATGGAGAAGGCACTCTAGAAATTGAAAACGAAAAATATGCAATATTTGGAAGTAAAGAAATAACTGATGGAAAGTGGATTAAGGCAACTAAATCAGGTTTAATAAGATTATGCCCATCTTATGTTGGTTTATTAGGAGAAAACAAAATATCAATCAACAAAATATATTTAATTTACTTCGAACCTTCTACATTTAGGTTCCTTATAAAAGCAAAACTTATAAATGATGCATCAAAAATTTTGCCATCAATATCAAATGAGTTGCTAAGGATACTTAATGATTCTCTGGACAAGATAACAATAGATTCTATAAAAGGGGATAAAATAGAAATAGCCTTAAAAACACAGCTAATAAAAGCCCCTTGGTATCTAAATAGCCTTGAGAATTATATAAGCATTAGTGATATTGATGGAAAAGAGGTAGATTTTTCAAAATTGAAAAAAAGCGCTGAATTGGCAGAATCAATATTAGAAAAAGGTATGGAGAAACTAAGAAACAAATTTGGTCCGATAGGCAATCTTGATTTAATTGCTCATGCCCACATAGATTTTACATGGCTTTGGGATACAAATGTAACAAAACAAAAAGTTTATAGGAACTTATCTAATGTATTATCTTTAATCAAAAACAATGATTTTTTAAAGTATGGTATATCAAACATGGTATATTTAAAATGGGTAAAAGATGAAAATCCAAGCCTTTATAATGAGATTAAAAATTATGTAAAAGAACATAAACTAATACCTCTTGGAGGCATGTGGGTTGAAAGTGATACAAATCTTCCAGGAGGAGAGTCTTTAGTTAAACAGTTCCTCTATGGCCAAAGGTTTTTATTAAAAGAATTTAATCAAATTTCAACTATAGGCTGGCTACCTGATTCTTTTGGGTTTTCAGGACAGCTACCTCAAATAATGAAGAAATCTGGAATAAATGGATTTTACACACACAAGCTATATTGGAATAATATAAATAAATTTCCTTACTCGGTATTTTTATGGAAAGGAATTGACGGTACTGAGATCACTTCAATAAATTATCCTACATACGGTAGCGACTTGTCTCCAAATCAATTAGTTAACGCTTGGAACGATCATGAAATAAAAGATTTGCCAGCATTTCTAGTATTTGGCCATGGAGATGGTGGAGGAGGACCAACTTGGTTGATGTTAGAAAGATTTTTAATATATAAAAAATTTCCTGGCCTTCCCATACTTACAATTAAATCTCCAGAAGATCATATTATTGAAATCAAAGATCATAAAGAATTATTGCCTACCTGGTATGGTGAGCTCTACTTAGAAACACACAGAGGGGTATATACAAACGGTGTCAAACTAAAAGAGCTGATAAGAGAAGCGGAAATGAAATTAATTCAGATCGAAAGTTGGTCCTCTCTTTTAGATAAGAACATTAACTTGGAAGAATATTGGTTAAGGCTTCTTGAACTTGAATTCCATGACGCAATCTCGGCAACAACAACCTATCAAGTATATGAGAATATGGTTAAGGAACTTATTTCTACAATAAAGCAGCTTAATGAAGTTTTATCGTTAATATTAAAAAGTGTGGTAATAAACGATGATAAATACATAACATTTTTCAACCATTTGCCCTGGAAAAGAAAAGAATTAATTGAAATAGATAATCAGTTAAAAGGCAAGGTATGCCAAAAAATTGGAGGGAAATATTTAACTGAAATAGAGCTACCTCCTTCAGGTTTTGTTTCTTATGAAATTGGTCCTTGTTTAACTCAATCTAACACTGAAATTTCAAACAATAAACATATAGAAAATAAATATTTTGTCATAAGCTATGAAGGGGATAGCTTAAAGATTTATGATAAAGAAAACAAGAGGAATTCCATAAATGATATATATTTGCTTTTATGCGAAGATATGCCAGAAAAATTTGATGGATGGGATATTGATGAGAACTATAAAAGAGTATGCGAAAAAATTAAATTGAATTTTAAATATTCTGAAGAAGGGACTTTAAAGAGTTGCTTGAATTTTATTAATGAAATAAACAACTCTAAAATTGAAACAAAGATTTGCTTAAATAATAAGGTAATAGAAGTAAATCATGATGTAGATTGGAATGAAAATCTTAAGCTACTTAAAATAGTTATTAAAACAAATATCATGGGTCAATATAATCATGCTGAAATACCTTACGGTGTAATAGAGAGACCTACCTTACCTAGCAATAGTTGGGATAGGGCCAAATACGAAGTTCCTATGTGGAAATGGACTGATATTTATGATCCAGACTATGGTATATCAATAATAAACTTTGGAAGGCAGGGATATAGTGTTTCTTCAAATACAATTAGCTTATCTTTATTAAGGTCTCCATTATTTCCTAATCCAAAACTAGACAGAGGAAAGCAAAGCATTAAATATTGGATATATCCTCATAAAAACACTTGGAGAGAATCTCTTACACCTAAACTAGCTATGGAATTAAATAATGAATTAATTTATATAAAAGGAAAAGCAGATGAAAGAAGCTTTTTAGAGATAGATCCTAGTTTCATAATGTTTGGAACATTAAAAAGGATGGAAGACTCTGAAGATGCTATATTAAGGATATGGGAAACCTATGGAAGGAATGTATGCACAGAATTAAAAAGTGATAACTATCTTATAGTAGGAGAAACTAATCTAATTGAAACAGAAAAAACTGATTTAAATACCAATAAAATCTGCTTAAATCCTTATGAAATCAAAACATTGATATTAAAGAAGGTAAAGTCTTAATATTCTTTTATGCATTATAAAATCTGGTGCAAAGATTGTCAATAGATGTAATAGGGATAGAAGAATTTCACAACACGTTATTGGATGAAGCAAAAAGAGAAAAGAGTAAATATGATCCTAAAGCGATAGATGAAGAAGTAAAAAAAATATTAAACGAATTAAAAGAAAAAGGAGCAGAAATAGTTAAAGCCGATGATAAAGAAATTATTAAAGTAAAGCTAAAGAACTCTACATCTTTTATAATTGTTTATCCTCCCTTCTATAAAATCAAAGCTGTTGAGGCAATGAACGATCTTGAAAAAATCTCTTCTATACTAGAAAATTCGTATAATTTACTGGTATTTTATTCTAAAAAAGGGAAATTAACAACTTCTGCATACTTATATTTAGGTAATGTTATGGAAGAAAACGAACTAGGGATATTATTTATTAATGGAAACACAAAGGAAATAATTGAGGTATTCAATATATTAGAGAAAAACGGCTCATATACACCAGAAGAAGAGAATTTTATTAATATAGATTAAGGCTTTTTAATACTGTTTTCTACCAATATTCTTCTCTCAACACTAGCTACATGCCTCCTCACTTTAATCACAGCATCGGGATTTACACTTATAGAATCAATTCCTTTCCTTACAAGGTTTTCAACAATTTCAGGGTATACGCTTGGAGCTTGGCCGCATATGCTTACTGTTGCATTATTTCTATGGGCAGCATCTATGAGCATGCCTATTGATTTCAAAACTGCTGGATCTCTTTCATCAAAATATCCCATTTTAGCTAACAAGGAGCTATCCCTGTCTACTCCTAATGTAAGTTGGGTTAAGTCATTACTCCCAACACTAAACCCGTCTACCATTTTTGCAAATTCATCCGCCAAAATTACCGTACTAGGTACTTCAACCATTATCCAGACTTTAAAGTCCTTACTCCTTTTAAGCCCCTCTTCCTCCATTATTTTCATAGCTCTCTCTAATTCCCAAGTTGTTCTAACAAAAGGAAACATAACATATACATTTCTTAAGCCCATTTCTTCTCTAACTTTTTTAATTGCTCTAACTTCGAGCCTGAAAGCCGGTTCGTATGGTTTTTGTATGTATCTAGATACGCCCCTCCATCCTATCATAGGATTTCTTTCGTCACTTGGTTCATATTTTTCTCCACCTTTTAGTCTGCTATATTCATTGGTCTTAAAATCACTAAATCTAACAACTAATGGTCTTGGTGAAATAGCTGCTGCAACTTTTCCTATTCCTTCTGCTAATCCATCAATAAAAACGTCCGGCTTTCCCTGCTCTAGTAAATAAAGTGGATGATAGCCTATCTTACTAGAAATAATGAATTCGACTCTCATTAAGCCAATTCCGTCGAATGGAAGATTAACGTACCTATCAATTTCATCTGGCTCCCCTAAATTCATATAAATTTTTGTTCCTGTAACAGGGTAAAGGTCTGCTATAAATTCTAAACTTATTTTTTCTTCTTTTTTGCCCTCCTCCTTTTTCTCGGTTATTCCATAAGTGACGACCCCTCTACTTCCATCTACAGTTATTAATGTTGAGTCTTTAATAACTGTAGTTGCATTACCAGTACCTACGACAGCAGGCTTACCCAATTCTCTTGCAACTATTGCAGCATGAGCTGTCATACCTCCTTCATCTGTAACTATAGCTGATGCCATTTTCATATATGGCACCCAATCAGGGTCAGTCATTTTTGTAACCAAAACATCTCCTGGCTTCATTTTCTCAACAGCCTCATTAACAGTATGTATTATTTTAGCTGAACCGCTTGCAATACCTGGGCTAGCAGGAAGTCCTCTTGTCAAAATAGTTCCTTCTTTTCCTATTTTTTGCTTTGACCATACGGTTTCAAACCTAGCCTGGACTATCATTACATTTCTTGGAAAAGTTAAATCCATATCTATAGCCCATTCCATGTCTAAAGCATGATTAAATGAGTCTTCTGCCTTCTTTGCAATTTCTGCTAAGTACTTTATCTCCTCATCTTTTAATGATGAGGATTTTGAAGTTATACCAAACATCTTTAACAAATCATACAAAGGTCCTTCCGGATAATCTTCTGGATTATCGAGTAATTCTATATCAACATTTTTCTTATTTATAGGATCGTAAAACCTACCTATCTTTTTTGCAGAAATTCTTCTTTCAATTATATTTAATGTATTTTTATCCAAGACAAAGCTGTCCGGCGTTACAATACCTCCTACAATCAACTCTCCAAGGCCCCATGATGATTCTATAACAATTTTATTTGTTTCCCCAGTAGCTGGATGAACTGTGAACATAACCCCTGAACTTTTACTATTAACCATCTTCTGTACAATAACAGCTATTGATACTTTTCTATGATCTAAACCTAAACTCTCTCTGTAAATTAACGCCCTTGCAGTCCATATGCTCGCCCATACCATCTTTACATGCTTAAGTAACTCCTCTATACCTTGTATGTTTAAGTATGTATCTTGAATTCCAGCAAAGCTTGCCTCTGCAACATCTTCTAAGGTTGCACTACTTCTTACAGCAACTCTAGGATTTTCTATACCTAATTTTTTACCTAACTCAATATATGATTGTTCTATCAAATCCTTTAAATCGTCTGGTATATCTGTAACTTCAAATTTTCTTAATATTTCTTCACTTATTTTTTCAATTTCAGCGGGTTTTAATGAACTTATCTTTTTAACTGTGTCGTTTAAATATTGCTTTATTCCTGTTTTTTCTATAAAATACTCATATGATTTAGAAGTAATAACTAGTCCTGGCGGAACTGGAAAATTATGCTGAGTTAGCTCAACTAGTCCTTTTGCCTTGCCTCCTAATAATTCAATGTCTAAGTTTTTAATTTCATCAAGCCATAATATAAAAGAGTTCCCTTCCACTACTCAGCCCCATATTTCACAAAGTGAAAGGAAACCTATTAAAGTCTTATGCTTTATTTTTTATGAATACTTTTAGGTTTATTATTTGAAAATCTAACAATATATTAGAGGGGAAGAATGGAGGAAGAAACAAATTTAAAATCGGACACCAAAGAAATCATAAAAAAGAAGGCTGAAGAATTAACATTTGATATAAATTTTGATGTGCCAATTGGATTTCTTAGATTTTTAAAAATATTTAAAAAAGCAATATTACAATCACATAAAAGCAAGAAAAGGGTTATGGTTGTTTTAAGCGGAGAAAATCAAGAGGTAATTGGTGTATTAACATCTAAATTAATTTTATTATATGAAAGTATTTTAAGGGAAGAACAAATTGTTAAAGATTCAAATTTTTTGTACGTCTTTTACGATAGCAGCGATACGTCAAAATTGAAGAAAGAGATAGCGAAGAAAAACGTAAAAGAAAAGGGAGGGAAATTAAAATTATCAATATATAGAATTGAGGATTCGAAAAAGCTAATGGGTCAAACATTTCAAGGGGCTATAATAGATCTTTATGAAGATCTTAGACCAAATTATATTGGAATAATATCAGGACTGGTAGAAAAAGGAGGATTATTAATTTTGCAAACTCCATCTTGGGACAAATGGGATAACAAAGTAACTTTGTTTAAGAGAAACTTGGTTGTTGCAAATTATGAGAATCCCAGAAATGTTTTTATAACATGGTTTAAGAAAAAAATAATGGAGCATAGAGAAAATGTTTTTGTCTATGATGCGGATAACGATAAGATAATAAATGAGCCCGAAATAATATACGACATTCCTAAAGAGAAAGAGGTATCAATACCATCAGATATAACTTTTCCAAAGGAGGTTTATGAACTAGCTTTAACACAAGACCAAATAAACGTTATTAAAGAAAGTGAATCTCTAAAAGATTTTAGCGAAAAAAAGAAGGTAATAGTTGTTACAGCCAACAGGGGAAGGGGGAAAAGTTGTGCAATAGGATTAAGCCTATCAGGCTTAGTAAAATCAATTTCTGATAAGAAAAAAGTTAAAATTATCGTAACTTCTCCAAGCCTTGAAAATACGCAAAGCCTTATGGAACTAGCTATAAAAGGATTGGAAAAACAAAACTTTAAGATTAAGGTTGATAAAAACAAAGAAAATCTAATTTATGGTATTACTGGAGATAACTTTTCTATTTCCTATATGGAACCAAAGGATGCTATTCAGGAATGGTGCGATATACTAGCTATAGATGAGGCTAGCGGGCTTCCCGTTACGCTATTAGTAAAGCTGTGGCAGTCTCATAAAAAAATTCTGATAGCTTCTACCTTACATGGGTATGAAGGCGCTGGTAGAGGATTTAGTTTCAGGTTTTTAAATTATTTAAAAAAGGATGAAAATACAATATTAAAATTATTAGAAATGGTTACGCCAATAAGGTATGCTGAAAATGATCCAATAGAAAAATGGGTGTTCGATGTATTATTATTAGATGCTGAGCCTGCAGAAATAGATGAACAGGATTTAAAAGACATCAATAATGGAAAACTAAATTATTTAATAACAAAACCCGAAGAGTTGTTTTTAAATAATGAGCAACTATTAAGACAAATATTCGGAATATATGTACAAGCCCATTATAGAAATGAGCCGGATGATTTAGCATTAATTGCTGATGCACCGCATTACAGCATTAGAGCAATAACAACACATAAAGGAAAGGTAGTCTCAGCTTCACTTCTTGCAGAAGAAGGAGGACTAAGCTATGAATACAGCAAGTCTTTATTATTAGAGGATAAAACAAGGGGAAATATAATACCGGATAGAATTATAAAGCACTATAGAATTTTCGATTTTGGAAACCTTAGAGGATGGAGAATTGTAAGAATTGCGACGCATCCATTACTTCAAAATAAAGGTTTAGGAAGCAAGCTTATATTGAATTTGATTAATGAAAGCATAGAAAGGAACCTAGATTGGATAGGAAGTGGTTTTGGCATTAATGTAGAATTATCAAATTTCTGGGCTAAAAATGGTTTTTCTATAATTCACATAAGCCCTGATAGGAATCCTATCAGCGGTGAATATACAGTGCTAGTTTTTAAACCATTATCCGAAAAAGTAAAGAAAATAGAGAAAATACTTATAAACATTCTTAAAACAAAACTTATCTATAGCCTTTATGATACTTATAAAACTATGGAGCCAGAATTAGCTTTAGTATTACTAAATTCAACTCCGGTAGAAGAAAGAATGGAAGAATTAAACGAAATTGAGAAAAAGAGGCTTTGGGCATACCTTTATGGAACTATGACATATGAGACAACAAACGATATAATTTTTAAAATTGTTAGTAATTATTTTAAAATTTTACCAATCAATAAAGAATTATTAGATGAATTAGAGAAAAAGATACTTATATTAAAGGTTATGCAGGGAAGGAGCTGGAAAGAGATAAGCAAAGAGATGAAAATTTCAACAGACAAGGCAGAAAATATTATTAAAAAAGCGATTATAAAATTGGCAAATTATTATTATAAAATAGACCAAAATTACCCTCCAGGTATAGATTCTTCATTTCTTTGAATTACTGGTTGACCATTATTAAATGTTTATTAAAGTAAAAAGGAATTTAAAACTAGGCGATATCGATGAATGAACAGGAACTATTAAAGCAATTTATGAGGCAATCCGCACAACAGGTATATGTAGTGACATCAAAAAACAAAAACGACTATTCTGCTATAACTGTATCAAGTCTAACTAGCATAAGCATGGATCCAGCTTTAATGATGATTTCTATAGACAAAAAATCTCATAATCATGAAATTTTAGTGAATTCTGATTATTTTATAATTACTCTATTATATTATGGAGATGAAGAAATATCTAAAATAATGGCAGATAAAATAAGTGCAAAAGAAAAGCTTGAAAAAATTGGATATATTGATAGCATATATGGACCTATACTTAACCTTGAAAGGCCTTACCTAATATTATCAAAATATAAAGTTTATGATGGAGGGGACCATAGTATAATATTAGGGAAAATTATAGATGGAAAGGTCGCAGATATAAAATGTCCGCTAGTTTATTATAATAGAAACTATACTACATTAAAGAATTGCTGATATATTTAAAAATATAAAAATTTAATTAAATATATATGAAATGTGTAAAAGGGAGAAAAAATGAATAAAGAAGTGGAGGGAGCTGAAGAAGAATTAAGGTGGATAGCTATGGCATTCGGTGGTCCGTCGGTACCTTTTGTTCCTACAAGAAAAGAGGTATTTGATTTAGTATTTGAAGCTTTAGATCTTAAGGAAAACGATGTACTATATGATTTGGGTTGCGGGGATGGAAGAATAATTATAGAGGCTGCAAAAAAATACCCCATAAAAAAAGCTATAGGGGTTGAAATGAGAGAAGAACTTGTAAAGGATATTATGAATAAAATAAGGGAAGAAAAGGTAGAAGAAAGAGTACATGTAATACAAGGAGATTTCTTTAAAGTACCTATAAGTGACGCAACAGTAGTATATATGTATTTGCTTACAAGTGTAAATGAAGCTTTAAAGCCAAAACTAAAACAAGAACTCAAACCTGGAACCAGGGTTGTAACGCTTGATTTCCAAATACCTGGTTGGAAGCCTGTTAAGGTTATTGGAGATAAGCTAGGTTGGCAAAAAACCTTATACGTTTATGTAATAGGAGAATCGGATAAATAATTAATAATTATTTAAAATCCTTTGTTTAAGTTCACTTCTTCTTATTTTACCCGTAGTTGTAGTCGGTAACGAATCAACAAATTCTATTATGCTTGGATATGCATATAAAGCAAATTTTTTCCTAACGTAGTTTCTTATTTCCTCTTTAATATCTTCACTACCTTTTACACCTTCTCTTAACACAATGAAAGCAACAATTTTCATTCCCTTCTCTTTATCTTCAATCCCTACTACAGCTGACTCTTTAACATAGGGATGAGAATTAATTATGCTTTCAATTTCTATGGGATTTATTCTATATCCAGATACCTTTATGATTTCGTCTTTCCTACCTATAAAAACAAGATATCCTTCTGAATCTAAGTAACCCATATCTCCAGTTAATATAAACTTATTATTAATAATCTTTTTAGATGTTGATTCAGGGCTTTTATAATATTCTATCATTACACCAGGATCCGGTAGAGTTAAAGCTATTTCTCCAATTTCGTTTCTTCCTAAAATATTGTAATTCTCATCAACTATTATTATGTTATGTCCAGGACATGGAATACCAACAGTGTTAATTTTTTTATTTATTAAAAGAGAGCTTTCGCAAGTTATTAGTCCAGTTTCAGTTTGACCATATGTATTATTAATACTTATCCCCATCTTTTTGCCCCATTCATATATATCCGATGTAACTATTTCTGAACCCGTTAATATAGATCTTAACTTTATATCATATTTTTTAAATTCGTCACCTAATTTCATAATCATTCTCAGAGCTGTCGGAACTAATACAGTACCTGTTACTTTATACTTTTCATATTTGCTTAATAGATCAAATACATCTAATTTTCCTTCCCTTTTATAAACAACTAAAGGTATTCCATAGTATAAAGATGGTAGAGCCATATTACCTAGCCCACCAATCCAAGCCCATTCTATAGGGGTCATAAATACATCATTCTCTCTGGGAGCTAGATCCAACGATATTTGAAAAGATGGCAAAATACCTAAAATCCAGCTATGAGGTAATAAAGCCCCTTTCGGCTCTCCTGTTGAACCTGAGGTAAATAATAAATGCGATGGTTTATCTGGTTCTGTGTCATATTCAAAATTAGAAGCCTTTGTTATTGAATTTATATCGTAATCACCGCCTTCATCGCTAACAATAATTACATCCTTGCTTACTTCTCTTATTTTTTTCGTTTGAGTATAATCGGAAAAGACAATCTTGGATTTAGTTTTTTCTAATCTTAATTTAATAGATTCTGTTCCTAAAAGAGTTGATAACGACATAAATATGGAATTATTTTTATAAGTTCCTATAATAGATGCTAATAAATTAAAGCTTTGCTGCATTATACCTCCTACAATATCATTACTTTTTATATTTAAATCTGAAAGAAACTTCGCTATGCCGTTACTCTTTTCTTTCAAATGCTGAAAAGAAAATTCTTTTTTCCCTTCTATGACTGCGATTCCTTCTCTTGAATCAATAGTCTTTGGTATGCTAAAATTCTTTGGCCATTCAAAATTTTTTAATATGTCATTTAATTTGTTCCCAAAGTTTCTAATGTCAAACACCTTTATATCCATTTTTTACGCCTCCAGAACTTTCTCTTATTATAATCTAGAATAAAGTTTAAATTTTAATCCCATATAACTTATTATACACAAAAATTTTGATAAAAGAAAAGCATTGCTTTTCAAGATATGGTAGAGATTTAAAATTTGCTTTTTTTAAAATGCTAGCTATTAACAGGGTATGCTTTACTAAACATAAGTACTACTTTACACAAACTAACATTGTTGATGAACACATAATCCTTGGGCAACTCTAATGAGGAGTTATAGTTGACTTTAATCTTACAATACGGATAATAAAAGAGAGTAGCCATAAAGGAGTAAAACCTCTAGACCTCAAGGAATCATATAATAAGGGAGAAGTCGAGTGTAATACTATGTAATCCTCCTAATTAAATTTTAGAAAGTATATATTTAATGGGGTTATATATTGAGCGACCAAGCTACAGATAATAAAGCTATAACAAAAGACGATCTCATTGAGTGGTTAAAGAAGAAGTTGGAAGACCTAAAAGAGGAAACAAAAATTATAGAAACTCTTCTCAATTATATTGAAGACTCTGCGAAGCAAAACATTAATGAAAAAAGTGAGGAAGTTAAAATTGGAAGAAAGAAGATCGGAAAAATATATAGGGGAGAAGGTTATGTAAGATTAGTACCAGATTTACCAATACCTTTACCTCAGGAACTTAAAGAATACTTGGAAACTGTTGAGGGAGAATTAAAGTCTGTTCAAATCAAAAACGGTTTACAGGATGAGGATCAGGTAAAACTGATTATTAAAGAAAGGCCAGATGCAAGCATCTCTGAAATAAGATTTGAAAATCTAAACACAACTATAGAAATGCTTAAAGCAAAGGCTGCTTTAAAGTATACAGCAGAGGTATCTTATCAAATTTACAGAGCCCAAAGCAAAGGAGAAGAAAGCGAAGGGACCGATGAGAGCAAGGAGGAATCTTAAATTTTACTTAATGGTTCTCAACAGTACAATAAAACCTGTATGCCCTATAGTCCTTACCGTTGGCCTTAAAGCCTCTTTTCTAGGCTCCCATTCTCTCTTAATAAGCTCGGAGATTTCCTGTATCACATATTTATTGTCTATGTAAGCTAAAAGTTTCTCAATTTGATTTACTGTAGGAATAAATACTATAACAGGGGCACTAGTTTTAATAGATTTATGTATTTTATCTAAAGCATTCCATGGATCAGCCATATCTAAAAAAGCAGAATCAAAGTTTTCTTCATTTATACCTTCTCTAATATCCAAATTATTTATTATAACACAATCCAAAAACTTTACTTTTTCTAAATTTTTCTTTGCTATTTCTATCATATCTTCCCTTATATCATAAGCGTAGACCTTACCATCAGGACAAACATGCTTTGCAATTTCAATAGTTAAGAAACCACTACCAATTCCAGCTTCTAATACTTTCATTCCTTTTCTAATTCCAGATATACTAGCTATATAGCCTGAATCCTTAGGGTATATTACTTGACTTTTCCTTTTCATTTCATACATTATCCTATCATAAAGGCTTGGCTCTATTAAATATAAATAGCCTTTATCTAATTTTATTGTTTCCCCAAAGTTTTTTTCTGCTATTTCTTTTCCTCTAATGCTACCAAGAAACGTAGAATATGACTGCTTAGAGTCTACTGTAAAATAATAAAGCTTTCTTCTCCCTGCTTTATTATCTGCAATGATTAACACTTTTTGGCCGTCTTGAATAGGCATTTAAAACACCGTTATTCTTTTCCCAATGCCTCCCTAACAGATTTCTTAACCGCTTCATAGCTATTTAATTTTGGTTTCCATCCAACGGATTTCGCCTTTTCGATACTTAAAAGCATATACTTCACATCACCTACCCATCCTCTACCCCCATTAACTCCTCCTGTTAGATATATCTTTGGATTTAATCCCATCTCATTTACAATAATTTTAGCTATATCCATAACAGAAATTTGATCTTCGCTTCCTACATTATATGCATCATATGTTAATCCTTTTTCTTCTGTTTTATTAAATAAATAAAACATACCTTCGATAACATCTTTAACGTGTATATAACTTTTGCTTTGTGTTCCATCTCCTAATATTTCTAGTTTATCTTTATCTTTTTTCAATTTCTCAATAAAATCATGTATTACCCCATGATTTGACCTCTTACCTATTACATTTGCCAAACGGAAAGAAACGGATACCATGTTAAATGTATGAGAATAAGCACTTATAATTGCCTCAGAAGCAAGCTTTGCTCCCCCATAAATACTTATCGGCTCTAATGGTGCATAATTTTCTGGAGTTGGCATTACCTTAGCATCTCCATAAACAGTAGAGGAAGAAGTAAAGGCCAATTTCTTAACTCCATTTTTTCTCATAGCTTCCAATAAAATATATGTCATGTAAACGTTTAAATCATAAAGAGAATCAGGTGATTGCTCTCCAATTCTAACTTCAGGGTTAGCAGCTAAATGATAAACCACATCAACTCCTTTCACAGAATTTAAAGCTATATTTGAATCCCTTAAATCACCTTTTATAAACTCGAAGTTTTTTAAACCGATCAAATGTTTTATGTTTTCTAAACTACCGAAACTCAAGTTATCTACTACTTTAACATCATACCCTTTTTCTACCAAATAATCGGCTAAATGGGATCCAATAAAGCCTGCACCACCAGTTATTAGTATTTTCATTTTAAATCCCTAATTCTAAGTTGTATTGTAGATTTTTATCCTTTCAATTTAAGCAAGGTTACATACAAAAATTTTTTATGGTAATTAAGGTAATTTATAATTAATCTATTATAAAATTTTGATCTTATTTAATTATAAAATTTTTTGACCAAGCTTGTCTTTTACAAATGAAAGCCTCGCCTTTTAAGGCGGGGATGAGAAAAGCTTATAAGGGCTATTTCCTTATTAGTTATCTTGTGGTAAGTAGTGGTAAAACTTAAATGCCCTAGGTGTGGGTAT
>Ga0080003_1000119_pt1 | contig 56559 bp, 60 predicted proteins | sample JossMetagenome_FD_69206 | JGI IMG/M metagenome (GOLD analysis project Ga0080003, IMG submission 69206) | Hot spring microbial communities from Joseph's Coat, Yellowstone National Park, USA - JC2_E (SPADES assembly) (version 2) | ecosystem: Environmental > Aquatic > Thermal springs > Hot (42-90C)... | reverse complement strand
CCCTTTGCATATCTTGGGGTAGATCAATTTGTTTTAGCTCAACAAGCGTTACCTTTACGCCCCATGCATCTGTGTGTTTATCGAGAATCTCTTGAATTTCTGAGTTAACTTTTTCTCTTTCGGTTAGAAGCTTATCGAGTTCTGATTGGCCACAAATACTTCTTAACGTTGTTTGAGCAAGTTGATTTACTGCGTAGGAGTAATCTTTAATTTCAACGATAGCACTTAGTGCATTAACCACCTTGAAATATACAACAGCATTAATTTTAATTGTAATATTGTCTTTTGTAATGACATCTTGTGGTTCCACTTCTAAAGTACTTATTCTTAAAGATATCTTTGCCATTCTATCTATCATAGGCCAAAGTATAATTAAACCTGGGCCTTTTACCGCTATGGCTCTGCCAAGTCTAAAAACAACAGCTCTATCGTATTCTTTAACTATACGAATTGAGTTCAAAATAATCATCAATGCAAAAATTATAACTACAATTACAGCTATTAAACTTTCAAGATTCGTCTCCATATTCTTAATCCTCCTTTTTAACTTACAATTTTAGCGATTCTTGAGCAATAATTGTGACTATATCCCCAATTTGGATCGTGTCTTTTTAAGCTGTCCATTCTGTAGTTTTATCTATATCTTTTGTGCCTTTATTTCTAATATTATTATAAATACAAGAAATATGGTCGCTATTAAGAAAATAGACATTGCAGTATACAAAAGGAATTGATGACAGTGTGTGTAAATTTAAAAGTAAATAAGCACCTATTATAATAAGAAAAGAAGAAAAATCTATACTATACACCCTTCTACCTACAGAACCAGACTTAGTACAAAGTAACTTGCGATAAAATTCAACCTTAGATAGAATAACTCCTATTGTTCATTTTTCAAGCAGCCACATTTTCTAATACTATTTATTACAAATAACTGCATTAAGTATTTTACACTTTAGAGTGGGGATTAATGCTCCCTACCTGCGGAATTTATTGTAGCCTTAACAATGTGACGCCAGGCAGATACGACTTGACCAGCAAATATTATGCCACTCGGGTGCACCGGAAACCCCATGAATTTTAGGGAAGCCGCCGTCCAAGTATTACAGGTGTGAAAGGCATCGTAGGTACCCGTGGAGCGAAAAAACCAGCCATGAGGATACCACGGACGTGCTTTTGGATGGAGTGGCTGACCATGAGTGGCACGAATGTAGTGCGCGATATATTGAACCAACAAAAGCATTTGATGTTTATTGAGCGAGATGGGATATAAGTGTACATGGTGGGAAAGCGCAGTCTTCCACGACTTTCTGCGAATACCTTGTATGAGCACAACGCTTCGAGACGGCCATAAAGCCTCTAGTCCCACGATAATCCCAGGATTTCTGGCCATGTAGAAACGCCGGTTCCCCCAACCGACCATCAGTTCCCTTGCTTTGGGGAAAAAAGGTTTTAACTGAGGTAACACATGAAGGAACGTCGAACTGGGCAGGGCCCAACCCGTGTGCCATCCCGCATCCAGAATATAGGCGTGTACCGGACCCTGCATTCGGATGCCAGCCAACGGTGACACGATCAAAGGTGCCTTCGTGGAAACTCGCGCGCAGGCACTCATGGTAATCGCCAACAGTAAAAGCCATAAATATCGAAAGTTCCTATGCATACTACGGAACCAATCTTAACGCGAAAGGAAGCAACTCTTCTTTGGCCATCCTCTTATTTCCTATTTAGGGCGCGATTACTCCACAGCATTCTACCCCATTCCAACTCGAAATGACAAGGAACCAGTTTCAATCAATGTGAGTTGAAAACGCTTGTTAATTGCTAGCACGCCGTTAGATCTACCATTCCACACATTAAACTAAGGTATACCCATTTCCCAAGTCAAAAATTTCTAATTTCTTATTCCTTATTTACACTGCCTCTTTTATGCTAGCCTTATAAACACTCATAGGCGTTTTGTAACTAAATATATTATATATTTTATTGTAAAAAAAATAAATATATAAAAAACGATTTTAACATTCCTACAATCTCCAGCAATTATATCATTTTTCTAAAAGAGTTATGATTAATGAAATTCATATAAAAAAACAAAGAGTGGTTCAATTTTGTTGGTCCAGGTGGATCAATTTTAGTTGACTTTTTACAATAGCATAATAAATATTGAATTTTAGAGTGTTTTTTAATGTTTTTACAAGTTTGCTGTTAAGGTCTGAAAAAAGAGTTACTAAGATTATAGCCTAAAGTATAGATTTATTTTTTTCGACTGTATCTACCTAGTTTCCAATCCCTTAATAATTCTGTTGTAAGTTCAGAAAAGCCTTGGTACCAAATAATAGACATTAAAGACGAAATAGGTATTAATATGAAGTAATTCATGATAAATATAATGATCTTTTTTTTATTTATTATATCTAATGATATAAATTTTGGCATAAAACTTGGTAGTAGAATTTTAAATATTTCTTTTTTTATAAAAATAAATGATAAAATTAACATCATTAGAAGTGCGGACAATAAAAAGTTTTTACCAGAGTTTATTAAAGTTGATTTAATAAGCGAAAATTTAAAATTTCGCGATGCACTGAAACATGCCCCTGATAACATTATCGTAATACCTAAAATTGTTATAACAAAAGAATACACACTGCTTATTGGTTGAAGTATTAATTCAACCATATACATTGGTATAATTAAAATAAAAAAAGAGATAGTTATTATCCTAACGACAATAAATATTAATTTTATAATTATATTATCTATATTCTTAGAAAAACTCGATAATTTTCTTTTCTTTTTCAACATGAATAGATATTTTTGGTTTTGTCAACTTTTTTGTGTAAACCTGCCTTTTTTCTTTTTTAACAGCATTTTTATAGGTATTGACCCATCCTATTCTCATAATAAATGGATACCTCAAACTAAGATAGTTAGTCAGTTTTCTATTGGCATTGTCTATTTTTTGAGAATGTTTTCTACAGCAAGATATGCTATCTTTAGCAAAGAATCTTGTGTAGGAAAGCAAGTTTTGTTTATTCGTTGCCCTTCTTATAGAGCTGTTAAAGTTCTCTATTGGATTTGTCGTATATATGAAACTACTTGCTTCTTGAGTGGATATTTGAAAATGGACGTTCTTTGTAATAAACTTCTGAGAGTTATATTTTCTTTTCTTATTAAGAAATAGATATTTGAACCTAAACCGAGTCATAAAATATATTTTACTCCAATAAGTTTTTACACTTGTTGGTAGTTTACATAAAGAAAATTCTACTTCCATTTTTTACCAGTTAATAGTTTATACTCATTTTGCATTTCCTCATAAATTTGCTGTGGGATAGGTACGAGAACTCGCTTAATTATAATTGTTTCATCACCTTCGTTGTCTTTGTTTTCTTCCAAATGTTCAAAAAAGTAGGTAAAATAGTAAGTGCCCTCTATTTCTGCTAAATAGGTAGTTGTAAACTCAAAGCCATTTTGTAAAGTTACTCTCCATTTTCCATCAATAAGTTCAGCTATAACTTTTCCGACCTGTTCATTTTCAAACTCAAACATTTATTGTTTCCTAATTTAATACCAGGCTTTTATTTTCCAAAGCGTTATTTTAAGACATATAATTTGCTTTATCATATATAACATATCGAATGCCACCAGCTGGGTTTGTTACATCGTTAAAATATCTTGGTATTAAATGAAAATGCAAATGCTCGATGGTTTGTCCTGCTGCTTTACCTTCATTTAACCCAAAATTGTAACCATCAGGCGTTGTGTGTATATATTGGCTTTTTAGTACATAATCGATAAATGAGAGAGATCTCTCATTGATGGGTGATAGATTTTCGTATAAATCTTTCAAATCGTTTTCTTTTAAGAATTCTTTAGATTTAAAAATAATTTTTTTTAAATGAAAAAAGTCATTGTCGCTAAGACTATCAATTGATTCAATATGCTTTATGGGTATAATAAGCATATGTCCTGGATTTACTGGAAATTTATCCAAAATTACAAAAAATCTATCATTTTCAAACAGCACATCATTTTTTTGTTCATAAATATTGCAAAATAAACATTCTTTCATACATACCCCTTAATCTTTTAATTTGCGTTTCTAAGTGTAAACCTAAAACCTTTTTCTTTTGAAATCTTTATTTTAAATTTGGCGTAAGATGTATATCTTAAAAATAATTGCTTATTTTTCTTTTGTCTTTTTTTCATTGGGTTTTAAGGCCACTTTTTTCTCTAAGCTAGCGTAAACCAAATCCACGATTTCTGTGGCATCTATCCAATTTTGTTCCGTTCTTTGATCGCTTTTACCGGTTATTTCCCAAATTTTTTTTGCAACCTTTTCAATGATTTCTTCTTTTGCTTTTTCATCCTTTTTCATATACCCTCCTTAAATATGCGATTATTAAATATTTTTAATGGAAACTTCCTGTATTTACAAGTTGGCGGTATTTTTTTAAAATATTCAGAAAACTCAAGAAAACTGCCAAAAGAAAGCCAGATACCCTCTTGATTATATTTAACATGTCTTAAATTCATAACATTTTTAATGGCTTTTTTATCGCTTGGATCAAGGTATAAAACAATTTCTTCATGCGATATATCTATGTAAACCAGTACCATTTCCACATATTCCTCTGTGTGTTTATAAATCTATAACTCTGATTTAAAATTATATAATTAAAATCAAAAAGTCAACAAAATTCGGCTTTTTTTTAAATTTTATTTTACACTAACTTATAAGTACACCAAAAATTATATTATTAACAATCTTTACATTTTGCCTTCATTTAGTATTTTTAGACAAAACCTTGCAATGGTAGTTATACTTTCAAAGCAAGCATAAATCTAAAAATTTGTAAAAAAAGGAGTATATTTAAATCGCAATATGATTAGGTTTATTTTGTTTATTTTTGTGATGTGCTGTATAGCTTCTTTAATGGTATCAGGCATAATCTATATGGTTATTGGCTTGTTTAATTTTGTCAAGAAACTATTTTTTCTTCTAAATATACACAAAATAAAAATTATTCACAAAATTGGCACTGTTCTTTGTATAAAAAATTTGAATTTTAGTAAAAAGTTTTTTCACAAAAATAGTTTATCACAAAAGATACACCGTCTTTAAAGTGCCCTCCAAAATTAATAAAGAATGTACGTAATTTTTATTATTATTATTTTTGTTTGCGTAGATTTCGCAAGATTCATATTTTGCGAAAGATTAAATTGGGTTTATCAAGTCACGCTTTTCCTTTACAAGCAAGAGATTATATAGTAAAACTTTAAAAAATCTTTGAGGGTATGCTGTGAATCTTGTAAATGCAGAAGAAAATAGATTATTTGTAGTAAAAAGTGATAAGAAGTATTTTGCAAACGCAGATGATATACACCCAGAGATAGAAAACAACTCTCTTTCATATATTGTCAAAGCTATATCCTGGATTCCCGGCTTAACATAACGATGTCCCATTCACCGGTACAGGAACATCCATTTCTTTATAAAGCTCGGATTGTTTCTTTAAAACTTCACCAACAATAACATCACTTCCCGGAGCTTCATAACTTTCAATTACATCCAGCTCATCCAAAAGAGATTGCAGTGTATACTTTTTAAACAAATCCCTTTCTTCCATCTTTTTCTTGATGTAGGAAAGATAGATGAGAGCGATGAACTCGACAAATAATTTTCCTTCCAAACTCTGGTCGGAAGATACCAAAGTGCGTCGGCAGTTCAAACGGTCTTTCAGATTTCCAAATGCTTTCTCTACAACGTCTCGATTGCGGTAAAGCTCTAATGCGGTAATCGCATCTTTCACTTCATTGCTAAGCAGGATGAAGAAACCATACCTGCTGCGGGCTTCATCCATTGCCTCCTGTCTTGGAGTTACCTGTATTTTGCGAGGAGTTTTCTTTATCTCAAAAAATCTTTTGTATGCTGATTCGTGTTCTAAATGCCTTTTTCCGGATAGTAGTTCATCCTCTAGTTGCGCCATATAGCGATTGAACCGCTTGCCATCTTCTACGGCTTTTTCTGGGTTGTAGTACATATGCAGATACATCCTTTTGTTTGTCTTTATGACATCCTCTTTGTATGGCCTTTCTTGTGTGTAATCCCAGGCAATGGTTTCACTATGGTGATAGAGTTCATATTTTTCACTATAGTTTTGCCAGGTCTTCATCTGTGAGCCATGTTCTTTTATGGCTGTCTTTACATAGGAAAGTGATGTACTGGCACCAACAATGAATTTGTAATGGTTTTTAAAGAGGTCATTGATATTCTTGAGCACTGTAAAAGCCACGATCCATGACAAGCTTGATTTTTGAGTAACCAAGGATATTAAGCTCTTTGATGAGTTCTTGGATAGTCTTTACATCGGGAATATTACCAGATAGCTTGCGGTAATAGAAAGGGAGATGGGATTGTTCGCCAAACAGCAATGCCAGATTGATCTGCGCTAAAGGATCATAATCCTTGTTGTTACCATAACGCACCTGGCGGAGCTTTTGCGAATAACTGGAAATGGAGGTCGAGTCGTATGCCCAGAATTCTTTTTCAGCACGTCGCTTTCCTTGTAAGCGGAAAAAGTGGTTCTTTGCGTCTTCTGTGATTGAAGCGAATAATTCAGAACTGCGTTGTGATGGAATGTTTTCCATAAACGGATGGCGGTGCAGTTGCGCCCATTTTGGAAACCGACATAAAGGATTTGCGTCTTCTAGGATCAGAAAATAAGCAATCGAGAGGATTTTTTTATAGTCCTTGGGAAAACATTGTTTCAGATCTTCTGTAATGCCGATTTTCTTACCAATCTGATCTAAAAGATATGTGGCACCGAAGAAACGCCGACTTGTAAACGTGACCGGGGAAGGTCCTTGATTGGCCGTTATTGCTGGAACATCGTGTTTGCGGCCCCTACCGTTTGTAGCTATGATTTTGCCGGTTGCTGTATCTAAACGGCCAATAAGTGTGCGTTTGGCCCGCGACTGTTTCTTTTCTTTATCCCAATGCGATATAGATTCATATGCGTAAGTAATGCCGGATCTTTTATCTTTTTGGTACACAATTGCCATACTGCCCACCTCCATCGTTATGTATATTATAAGACATAACGATGAAAATTGCAAGTAGTAAATACAAAGAATCAGTATTTAAAAGAACTTTGAGAGATATCATTATGATATCTAGTTAGGTGTTTCCGGGAATGCAGGCTACATTGCTTTCTCTTGGTATATTGCTTGGTTCTGGTTGGCTTGGCTCAACATGTGTAGATGAGTGGCAAATAGGTATAGCCGGTATAGCAACTGGGCTTGTTATATTTAGCTTAGGTGGGGGCTTATTTTCTTTGGATTATGTGTTTTTTAAAGATAAAACATCAAAATTATTAACACTTTTAGCTTCAAATAATTCAAGAAAAAGTGAATCTTCCATTAAAACAGAAAGTTTAATTTTTAGCGTAATTGCTATGTTTATTACATTATACACCTATCAGGCACTGCATGGTGGTTTGTATGGAAAGCTGTATAATTTATCTAAGCTTCCAAAAATTGAAATTTTAAATGCAAAAATGAAAACAAATGGTTCTTTAAACTTAACTATTTACCGCACAAACGGTCCTGATACATACGGTGCATTTATTGAAGAAATATCAGTTTTGGATAATAAAGGAAATGTTGTAGAAAATATAAAACCAAATATTAAAAATATTACAAAAAATGATATTAAAAACTACTATTTTAACAAAATTACACCAAATGAATTTTCGCTTGTAGTTCCACTTGGCGCAAAGGCGACAATAAACATCAACCCACAAAAAGATATATCGCTTACATCTGGTAATTACACTGTGGAGTTAACTGACGTTAGCGGGCTTAAATGGACTAAAAAAATAACTCTAAATTAAAACTAATATCACAAGCTTGCATAATTAATTGTGCAAGCTTATCTATGCCTTTTTTTGAAAATGATGATGTTTGAATATATTTTAAGTTAAATTTTTGCAAGTGTTTTTTTGTAAGTGATAATTGGGATTGCGAGGCTTTATCAATTTTTGTAAGCAAAACTACCGTGTTTAAGTTATTGTAGTTTAGCCATTCCAAAAAAAGCTCATCAGATATCATAAGTGATACTCGTGCATCTATAAGTAAAAAAACTATTTGCAACATATTGGCATTTAATAAATAGTCTTCTATAGGCTTTTTCCAAGCATTTATCATAGACTTTGAGCGTTTTGCAAAACCGTATCCTGGTACATCAATTAAGTAAAATTTTTCATCTACAATAAAAGCATTTATAGTGGTTGTTTTACCAGGGATTTTGCTTACATTGGCAATTTTTTGATTCACTAAAGCGTTAATTAAAGAAGATTTACCTACATTACTCCTACCGCAAAAAACAAACTGAGGTAGTTCAAGCCTTGTGGGCGCTTGCAAAAAGCTACCCACAAATTGAACTTTTTTAAAGTAAACTTCGCTCATACCTCGCTAACTGCTTTTGCTATTAAATCACCCATTTGTGTGGTATTTACCTTTTTGTCAGATGGTGTTGCAATATCTTTCGTTCTATAGCCCATTTTTAAAACCAACGCTACGGCATCCTCCACGCATTTTGCTTCTTTGTCGAGTTTAAGTCCATATTTCAAAAGCATAGCTAGAGATTCAATCTGTGCAATCGGGTTTGCTATACCAAGACCTGCAATATCAGGTGCTGAACCATGAATAGGCTCAAACAAACCTACCTTGCCGCCTACAGACGCACTTGCCAGCATACCAATTGATCCCGTTAGCATGCTAGCTTCATCACTTAAAATATCGCCAAAAATATTGCCTGTGACAATTACATCAAATTGTTTTGGGTTTCTTACAAGCTGCATAGCAGCATTATCCACATACATATGGTTTAATTCTACATCTGGGTAATCTTTTGATACCTCAATTACAATATCTCTCCAAAACTGTGATACTTCCAATACATTTGCTTTATCAACGCTGGTTAGTTTTTTTCTTCTTTGTCTTGCTATTTCAAATGCAAGTTTTGCTATGCGCCTTACTTCTTCATCTGTATAAACCATTGTGTTAAAGGCTTTCTTCTTATCTTCACTAAATCCGCGTGGCTCTCCAAAATAAATACCTCCAGTTAGCTCTCTTACAACAAGTAAATCTATACCATCTATTACTTCTTTTTTTAGCGTTGAAGCATCAATGAGTTCTTTAAATACCTTTGCAGGCCTAAGATTTGCAAATGCACCTAAAGCTTTTCTAATACCCAAAAGCCCTGCTTCAGGTTTCAGGTGATGTGGTAAATTTTCCCATTTTGGTCCACCTACTGATCCAAAAAACAATGCATCAGTTGAAAGAATTATATCAATTGTTTCTTGTGTTAGCGGTACACCAAACTTATCTATTGAACAACCACCTACATACACATACTTGTACTCAAAATTGTGGTTAAACCTTTTTGCTACCTCTTCTAAAACCTTAATGCCCTCTTTAACTATTTCTGGACCAATCCCATCACCTTCCATTACAGAAATTACAAATTTAGACATTTTAAGCTCCTTTTTGAATCATTTTTTTGGCATAATTGAATAAGCCACCGCTTTCAATCAACTCTTGCATAAATTCTGGTATAGCCGTTGCCTGGTAAGTTTGATTTTTAGTTTTATTAAAAATTTTACCTGTTTTCGTATCGATTTCTAAAATATCCCCTTCGTCAATTTTGTCTGTTTGAGGTAATTCTAATATAGGAAGACCAATGTTAAACGCATTTCTATAAAAAATTCTTGCAAAGGATTTTGCTATAACGCATGATATACCTGCTGCTTTAATGGCAATTGGGGCATGTTCTCTAGATGAACCGCTGCCAAAATTAAAACCAGCTACGATGCAATCACCTTTTTTAGCTTTTTTTACAAACTCTGGGTCTGCATCTTCCATACAGTGTTTTGCAAGCTCAATTTCATCAGAAGTATTTAAATACCTTGCTGGTATTATTAGGTCAGTATCAATATTGTCTCCAAATTTCCAAACTTTTGTTACAATCATTTTACCACCTCATCTGGGTTTATAATTTTCCCCGCTATTGCACTTGCTGCAACAACAGCTGGGTTTGCTAGATATACAAACGATTTTGGCGAACCCATCCTACCTACAAAGTTTCTATTTGATGTAGAAATTGCTACCTCACCATCGGCTAATATGCCCATATGACCACCAAGACAAGGACCACAGGTAGGTGTTGAGATAACAGCGCCTGACTCTAAAAATATATCAAATAAGCCTTCTTTTAAAGCTTGTTTGTAAATTTCAACTGTAGCTGGTATAATAATTAAACGTACATACTTTGCAACTTTGTTATTTTTTAAAATCTGCGCAGCGATTCTTAAATCGCTTATACGACCATTAGTACACGAACCAATAAAAGCCTGGTCAATTTTAATATCTTCTTTAATTTCGCTTATTCCTTTTGTGTTTTCTGGCAAATGTGGAAACGCAATTTGTGGTTCTATATTACTTGCATCAAACTCATAAACATTGGCATAGAAGGCATCATCATCGCTTTGGAATATTTCATAATCTGTGATATTTCTTTCTTTTAAATAATCAATAGTAATGTTATCTGCTTGAATAATACCGTTTTTTCCGCCTGCTTCTATAGCCATATTGCACATAGTCATTCTATCATCCATAGATAACTCTGATATAGCGTGACCGCAAAACTCCATCGATTTGTATAGTGCTCCATCAACGCCAATAGTTCCAATAATTTTAAGTATAAAATCTTTGCCGCTTACCCATTTGTTTTTCTTGCCATTTATAACAAATTTAATAGATTCTGGCACTCTAAACCAGGATTTGCCTGTTGCAAAAGCAAAACCTACATCTGAACTGCCCATACCCGTAGCAAACGCACCAAATGCCCCATGCGTGCATGTGTGTGAATCAGCCCCAACAATCAACATTCCGGGTTTAATAAAACCTTGTTCTGGCAAAAGTGCATGTTCGATACCAACTTCTCCTGATTCCCAATAATGCTCAATCTTATTTTGTTTTACAAAATCCCGCATAATTTTACATTGATTAGCAGAATTTATATCTTTGTTTGGTGTAAAATGATCTGGTATAAGGGCTATTTTGTCTTTATTTGCAATCACTCCACCTAAGTCATTTACAAATTTTATTACAATTGGTGCTGTAACATCGTTTGCAAATGCTAAATCTACATCGGCTAATATAATCTCGCCGGGTTTAACAAACTCCCTGTTTGCATGTTTTGCCAAAATCTTTTGGCTAATTGTCATTTTTCCCATTTACCCCTCCTAAGCCTATATCAAAACTCTTTATATAATTTTCTATGTTTTTTAATTCCTGTAAATTTTTTTCTTCTTCTTGTTTTATAAATTCCTTATCGCCTTTACCCATAGCCTGAATTTCTTTCTCTAACTCTTCAATTCTATGTAAAAGATACCTAAATAACTTACCTTCAACATCAGGCATTTTTGTATGATCAAAGTCTTTTTTCTCCTCTGATGGCTCTTTTTTAATAATTTTGCCCGGAACTCCAACAACTGTAGAATTATTAGGTACTTCTCTAACTACTACGCTATTTGAGCCAATTTTTGAATTATCACCTATTTTAAAAGCGCCCAGTATCTTTGCTCCACTGCCTACTACTATATTGTTTCCTAAAGTAGGGTGTCTTTTTACCTTTTCTAAACTTGTGCCTCCAAGTGTAACCCCTTGATAAAGTGTAACATTGTCTCCAATCTCAGCAGTTTCGCCAATAACAACACCCATACCGTGGTCAATGAAAAAATTTTTACCAATTTTTGCCGCAGGATGAATTTCAATACCAGTTAAAAATCTGCTAACATGAGAACTAAACCGTGCTATAAGTTTTAAATTTTTATTCCATAAAAAGTGAGATAATCTGTGCATCCATAAAGCATGAAGCCCTGGGTAACACAATATTACTTCGGATACACTCCTTGCAGCCGGGTCTTTTTCGAAAATATTATTTATATCTTGTTTTGCTTGTTCAATTACTTTTGTTTTTTTGCCAAGGTACACACCAAAAGCAATAACTGGTAACGCTAGCAAAAACTTTTTTTTCATATTTTACTCCATTCCTGTAAAATTTGTTTTTGTAAATTAACCATTTTTTCATAATCTTGCATAGTATCGTGGTTATAGCCTAAAAGATGCAAAAAACCATGAGTGATCAAAAATAATATATACTCTTTCTCGTCCATATTTAACTTTTTAGCCTCTATTTTTGCCACTTCGCAGCATATGGCAATATCCCCTAATATATTATCATCATACCCATAAAAAGACAACACATTAGTCGGCCTTTTTTTTCTTCTGTATTGTTGATTCAATTCTTTTATTTTATCAATACCGCAAAATAATAGATTTATTTCTTTTTTCCTTGAAATATTGTATTTTTTGTACAAAAAATCAAGAAATTTTTTAAAATAAGCTTTATTATTCAACCCGCATTCGTCTATAATGGCTTTCATTTATATTTTATCCTATGATGAAATATACCTATCAACACACTGACAAAACTATCAACAATTAGGTTTAATTCTCTTAAAGATAAATCAGATTCATCCAATTGACCATCTAAAAAAATCTCATTTGTCAGACTCTTAACATAATTTTTTAAATGTGTGGTTGTAGGTTCATTTAAATTTTTGGTTGCTGCTTCAACTTTATCTGCAAGCATCACAATGCCTGATTCTTTTGATTGAGGTTTGGGGCCTGGGTAGCGAAAATCTTCTTCATTTGGGTTTAATCCCATATCTTTAGCTTTATCGTAAAAATACTTCACAATCATTGTACCGTGATGTTGTTCTATTATATCAATAATTTGAGAGCCAAGTCTATATTTTTTACCTATCTCTACACCATCCTTTACATGATTTTTAATAATTAGACTGCTTACATAGGGCATCAATCTATCATGTGGGTTTTCTGTATCAAATTGATTTTCAATAAAGTATGTTGGTTTTTTAATTTTTCCTATATCGTGATAATAAGAACCTACCTTTGCAAGTAGCGAATTTGCTCCGATTGCTTGACAAGCTGCTTCTGATAAACTCGATACAACTATACTATGGTGGTAAGTACCTGGTGCTTTTATAGCAAGCTCCTTAAGTAACGGGTGGTTAAGATTTCCAAGCTCGACTAGCTTAACATTTGTTGCAATATCAAATAACCACTCAAAAATTGGCAACACGCCACTTATAATAATTGCTGTCAATATACCATTTAGTGCACCAAGACCAACGCTAATTAAAGTAACAGTATTAAATAAATTATTGCTTTGAAGCATGTAAAATATTACTATAAGTGCAGCATTTATAAGTGATATTATAAAGCCTGTCCTAACAATACCACTTCTGTTTCTGTTGCCCACAAGGTATATGCTAGCAACTACACTATCTAAAAAGGAATAAATAAATATCATAAATCTAAGACTGTTATCTACTGTTATTGATGCTAAAATAACAGTAATAAGAGAAATGGAAATCGAATATTTAAAACCAACAAGCAAAACGCCTAAAATTGAAGCAACAGCAAAAGGTATTAGATATAATAAAACGCTTTTTGGAAAATCAGGGGAGTAGTAACCTACAACTACAGATAAAAAGTAGAACACTTTAATTAAAATAATCTGCAACAGAACTATTGTGCCGGTTATTAAAATCAATTTCTTATATGAAAATTTTTCAGTTGGTCTAAGTTTTTTATAAATAAATGCCGAAGTTAGGAAAAAAACAACGAGAATAGCAATAATCCCGATTAAATCCAAAAACCTATTTTTTACTTCGAGTAAAGAATTTAGTGCTTTTAATTTTACATAAGCATTTCGATCAATCACATCTCCTTCTCTAACAACAACTTCCCCTTGGGATAATTTTAAGTATACAGGTACAACTTTTTCTTTAGCTCGTTTTTTAAGCTCCTGGGTTTTTTGTGAATTGTAGTAAGCATTGGGTTTAACTATAGAAAAAACAAATTCTATAATTAATTTTCTCAATTGTGGATTTGGTACAGACCAGTGCAACTTATCATACGATAGTGCTTTTGCCGTATTTAAATCAATAAACTTCTCTGTATTAGTTTCTAATCTACTAGTTTTTAATTCCGTGTTGTATATTAAAATTTGATTTTTGACATATTGGTAGTCTGAAGGTCCAGACAAAACATAGTAACGGTTAATATCTTTTAGAATCGTATTGGTAAATCGTAAAATAGTGCTTTTATTCTTTAAAATTAAATTAAAAGTATCTTGATCTAAGTTTAAGTCTAAATCTTGATTAAATTTCTCTAATGCAGCTGTTTTATCTTTAATATTAGAAATATTGTTAAACGCATTCAATACTTTTTCGTATAAATTATCGTATAATTCTGGATTATAATAAAATACATTAGGTACTGCCTCTTCTGCCTGTTGAATCTTTGCTTGAGTAGCATATGGATCTTCAACTAACATTGATACATTTGAGCGGATTGTTTTTGGCGCTACATCACCTATCTTAAGCGCACTGATACCTAATTTACTTTTTGGAACTATTAAAAAAACAATTATTACAAAGAAAATTAATGCAAGCAGAAATTCATTTGTAAAAAAATGTTGATATTTTTCAATAAATATTTTTGCTTTCTTGATTATCTTTATCTCTTTTTTCATACGCTTCAACAATCTTTGAAACTATAGGGTTCCTTAACACATCTTCCTTTTTAAAATCAACAAACCCAATTGACTCTAAATTAAGTTTCTTTAGTAAATTAACTGCATCAGCTAAACCACTTTTTACATTATGAGGTAAATCAATTTGTGTTATATCACCTGTTATTACCACTTTTGAATCAAACCCCGTGCGCGTCAAAAACATTTTCATCTGATTTACCGTTGTATTTTGTGCTTCATCTAAAATAATAAAGGCATTATTAAGTGTTCTTCCACGCATATAAGCAAGTGGCTCTATTTCAATTTTTCCTTGCTCAATAAGTTTTAGTGAAAGCTCAGTTTCTATACAATCATACAGTGCATCATATAGAGGTTTCATGTAAGGGTTAATTTTTTCATACAATGTACCAGGTAAAAAACCCAACTTTTCGCCCGCTTCCACAGCTGGCCTTGTTAGTATTATTCTTTTAACCCTTTTTTCAAGCAAAGCATTAATAGCTGCAAAAACAGCTAAGTAAGTTTTGCCTGTACCAGCTGGTCCTATGCCAAAAGTTATGGTATTTTTTTCTATAAGCTCTAAATACTTTGCTTGATTAACATTTTTAGGTAATATGGTTTTTATTTTCGAATGCGTTTTCGGTGGGTTAAAAACCGCTTTTGCGTTTAGAGCATTATCGTTATCAAGCTCAGAAATTAAACTATCTATAGCATTCTCCCCAACAAGTATACCTTTATCCACCATATCATTTATATTTTTTAAATAGTTATAAGCAAGCTGTATGTTTTTGTCACTGCCTTTAATTAAAACCTCTCCTCCCCTAAAAATAATAAAAACATTAAGCTTCTGCTCAACTTTTTTTAATGTATCCTTGCGGTTGTAAAAAACATTACCCAAATACGCTGGATTACTCAATACAAGGCGTTTTTCCATATTACTCCCACTCTATAGTTGCTGGTGGTTTATTTGAAATATCCAAAACCACACGATTTACCCTTTGCACTTCGTTTATTATCCTTGTAGATATAGTATTTAAAACCTCTTGTGGTAAATATACCCAGTTTGCTGTCATGCCATCTAAGCTTTCCACAACTCTTACCACAACAGTATAATCATAAGTTCTTTTATCACCCATTACACCTACGCTTTTTAAATCAAGCAATACGCCAAAAGCTTGCCAAACTTTGTCGTAAAAACCACTTTTTTTTATCTCTTCTAATATTATAGCATCTGCCTGCCTTAAAATATCTAATTTTTGTCTTGTTAATTCGCCAATAACTCTAATAGCTAAGCCTGGTCCTGGAAACGGATGTCTGTTGATAAAGGAATCATCTAAGTTTAGTTGTCTTGCAAGTTGTCTTACCTCATCTTTAAATAAAAACCTAAATGGCTCTATAAGTTTAAATTTTAAATCTTTTGGTAAGCCTCCTACATTATGGTGGCTTTTTATTACATCTGATGGACCTTTAACGGATACACTTTCAATAACATCTGGATAAAGCGTGCCTTGTGCAAGGTACTCAACACCCTCAAGTTTTGATACAAAATCTCTAAATACATCAATAAAAGTATGCCCAATAATCTTGCGTTTTTTTTCTGGATCTTTCACTTTTTTCAATTTTGACAAAAAAACCTCACTTGCATCAATATAGTTTATCTTTATACCAAGCTTTTCAAATGCTCTTTGAACGGATATTGCTTCATTTTCGCGCAATAAACCATTGTTTATAAATAAAGGTATTACATTATCCCCTAGCGCTTTATTGAGCAATACTACCAAAACAGAAGAATCAACACCGCCAGATATTGCACACAAAACTTTTTTGTCCTTAACTTCTTGCCTTATCTCATTAATAGTTTTCTCCAAAAAATCACCCATATCCCAATCCTTTTTCAAACCACATATTTTTGAAGCAAAATTTTCAAGGATTATATTCCCATTTTGGGTATGTGAAACTTCTGGATGAAATTGTATTGCCCATATTTTCTTATCCAAATTTCTAATAGCAGCATAAGGTGAATTTTGTGTGTAGCAGATTGTCTCAAATCCATTTGGTAGCTTATCAATTTTATCTGCGTGAGACATCCACACAATATTTTTGTTGTTAATATTATAAAAAAGATCATCTTCTTTTTCGAAAAAGATTTCTGCATACCCATATTCTCTTTTTTGCGCATTGCTCACTTTGCCACCGAATTTTTCTGCAATAAGCTGCATACCATAGCAAATACCAAGTATAGGAACATTAAGAGCATATATAGAATCATCCGGCTTAGGAGCATTTTTCTCGTAAACACTAGCTGGAGATCCAGATAAAATTATACCTTTTACATTATCTTTTGGTTTCGCATTATAAGGTAAAATTTCCGCATAATAACCCATTTGTCTAATGCGCCTTGCAATTAACTGTGTATATTGAGACCCAAAATCCAATATTACTAAACTCAACCTTCCCCTCCAATTATACAATCTGCTACCCAAACAGAAGGACTTCCTACAGAACCACTAAAATATACATCATTTGCCACTTTAATTACTTTGTTCAACATATTATAAAAATTATCTGCAAAGGTAGATGCTTTGATATATTTTATTTTCTGCCCAGATTCAATCAAGAAACCATTAACACCTAAAGAAAAATCTCCACTTATCGGGTTTGCCATATGCATTCCCATAATTTCTGTAATGTAAAAACCATCTACTGAGTTTAATAAATCACTTAAACTTTCATTTGAAGGTTTTAGATAAAAATTAGCAGGACCTACCTTTACTGTATTGTTAAAACCAAAACGCCTTGCATTAGCCGTATTTTGACAATTGAGCTTATAGCTTGTGTAAGTATTGTGCAAAAAAGTCTTTAATTCACCGTTTTGTGCTACAACGGTAGGTAACTTTTGCATACCTTCTTCATCAACAAAAAATTTTATACCACCTTTGGATGTGTTATCATCAAGAATAGTAACCGAACTTGAAAACGCTTTTTTGCCAATTTCTAACTTTGTAGTTTTGTCTATAACGCTTTGGGCGCTAAAAATATTAAAAAAATACTTAAGCATATAAGACATTACTTCGCTTGATAGCACAACACTTAATTTTTTTGTTGAAAAACTTGATGGTGATAATTTTTCTACCGCTCGTTCAGATGCTGTTTTAGCAACATTTGTAAAATCTATATCATTTAAGCTAAATCCTTTTTCATCATACCAACCCATTTCTTCGATTTTGTCTTTTGCAAGAACGCTAACTTGTGACTCAACAACATTATAAGCCTGATATGCTTTAAGGCCAAACGAATTTAACACCCATATATATTTTTCATTTATATTTATAGAAGAAGATTTAACCTGTTGTATACGTTTATCAAAATTTTTTGCAATAGAACTCATCTCGTAAATAGTCTCTTTAATTTTTGACTCATCATACTCATTAACTTCACTAAAGCTGAATTCATAATCAGATTTTGGCAAAATAGAAGCACCAATTTTCTTTGAAAAACTAATTAAAGAAACACTATCAATCATATCTTCTACTTTTTTCTCGTCATTAAGTGTAGAGTTTACAAAAAAAACATAATCATCCTTAATAAGTCTTAAAGCAACGCCAATTGTTTCGCTTAACCCTTTTGAATAATCAGACTCATTTTTTAGGTCAAAAGACTTTTCTATAAATTTTTCAATATAAACTTCAGACTGATTAAAACCCTTTTTTTTAGCATAATTAATCAAATTTTGAGCAAAATCAAACACAAATTCCCCCTTTTTTATGTAATAGCCCAAGATTTTGGTATAAAAATTTTATAGTATAAATCCATTGCGTACCTATCTGTCATACCAGAAATGTAATCTGCCACAGATTCTTCTTTTGTAGACCCGTACTGAGGTATAAGATCAATATGCTCGTAAAAATAATCGAATAAATCGTTAATGATTTTAGAACTTTTTGATATTTCGCTTTGAATTGCGCAAGACATATAAACATTTTCAAACAAAAAATTCCTCAGTTCACTCAAGCACTCTAAGATTTCCTTTTCCATCAAAATTTGCTCGTAATTAGAGTCTTGTGTTTGCTTTACAACGCTTTTTACCATTGTAGTGATTCTTTTTGAATGCGTATCACCAAGAACATCCGATAATCTTTCTGGTATTTTATCAATTATTTTTGCTCGTTGCGCATCATCTATATCGTGATTTACATAAGCAATAATATCTGCTATACGCACAATCTGACCCTCAAGTGTAACTGAACTAGATTCCTTATCAAGCAAGATATCGCCTCTTCCTTTTGAGTGCTTTAATATCCCATCTCTAACTTCGTATGTTAAATTCAAACCTTGACCATCCTTTTCTAATACATCAACCACCCTTAAGCTTTGAAACCAGTGCTTAAATTTTCCATGTGTTTTTTTATTTAGAACAGCCTCACCCGCGTGTCCAAACGGCGTGTGACCTAAATCATGTGCTAAGCTTACAGCCTCTGTAAGCGTTTCATTTAAGCCTAATGCAACAGCAATAGTTCTTGCTACCTGAGATACTTCTAATGTATGCGTCATACGCGTTCGATAATGATCTCCAAGCGGTGAAAAAAATACCTGTGTTTTATGTTTTAATCTACGAAACGATTTAGAGTGAATAATTCTATCTCTATCGCGCATATAATCGGTTCTTATATCATCTTTTTCTTCTGGTTTTAACCTGCCTTTTGTTTGGCTTGATTTTGCAGCAAATTTACACAAGTAAAGTTCTTCGTTTTTTTCTATGTGTTCTCTTATATTCAATCAGCCCCCTAAAAAGCGCTTAACAAAATCAAGCCAACAATACTCAACATGATCAACAAAGCAAGTATCTTTTTTAATGTAAAATTCAGCTTGTGACATAAGGCCAATAATAAAAGCATCTTGCGTACATATTGTCATTTTTATATCTTGTAAATCTTGTGTTTCTAAAACCAAATATGCGCTTAAATTTTCAACATCTTCAATGACAACGGACTTTACTTTTATACCAAGTGCGCCTATAAAATTTAAAAAAACCTCGTATATAGTATTTTTTTGAACATATGTCTGGTATACCAAAAGATACACAAGTCTTGCTCGCTCTGGCGTCAACGAAAATGCATAAAAATCGCCGTTTTCATCTTCAAAGATTATTTGCGCTTGATTTTTATTGTCGCTAAATACTAAGTCAGCTATTTCTAGTTTATACATATCTCACCATTAAAGCTATGTCGATTGATTTTTGTTATTTTAGTTAGAATTAAATCACCGTCTTTGATGTTTAATGTAGAATTATCAATATTTACTATTTTGTTTGTTCTGGTTCTTGTTTGCACTTGATTAGAAGCTTTGGCTTTCGACTCAACTAACACTTCTTGAATACTACCTAAATAACGCTTGTTAATTTGCTCACTAATTTCTGACTGCAACTCTTGCACGATTGATAGTCTTTCTTTCTTTTCTTTTTCGCTAACTTGGTTAGGCATTAAAGCAGCCTTTGCAAAAGGTCTATTAGAGTATTTAAAAGAATAAATTTCATCAAATTGAATTTCTTTTAAAGCCATTAGTGTTTGTTTAAAATCCTCTTCTGTTTCACTAGGAAAGCCTACAATAATATCACTCGTTATAGAGCCTTTTGGGTTGTATTTTCTGAAGTACTCTATCTTTTTAGCAAATTCTTTAAAACTATACTTCCTACGCATCAATTTTAATATCCTATCAGAACCAGATTGAAGTGGCAAGTGCAAATGTTCACATACTTTATCTAAATTTGAGATTGCTTTTGCCAAATCTTCGCTAAAATCTTTTGGGTGTGATGTTACAAATCTTATCCTTTTCACTTCATCTATTTTATTTATCATTTCTAACAACCTAATAAAATTAACTCCATCAAAATTGTATGAGTTCACATTCTGACCTAATAATATAACTTCTTTTGCGCCAATTTCAACTGAATTCTTTATTTCTTGTATAATAGAATTATACGATCTAGATACTTCTCTAAGTCTAGTATATGGGACTACACAATAAGTGCAAAAATTATCACACCCATAAATAATATCAATATATACAGAATGACTTTTTAAATGGCCAAATATATAATCTGGCTCAATTATTTTTTCAGAAACAAAAATACCATTTAAATTATTATTAAATATGTTTTTAAATTCATAAATAGATGCAGTTCCTAATACAACATCTGATATTTTAGAAAGTTTTTGTGGGAAAATTTGTGCAACACAACCCATTGAAATAAACTTTGCCTTTTTATTTAAATTTCTGATTCGTCCAATTTCACTAAATATTTTTTTTTCTGATTTTTCTCTCACTGCACATGAATTTACAATCACAATATCAGCCTCTTTAATATCTGCCTTTTCATAACCATTTTCTTGAAGTATTGATTCAATTTTTTCAGAATCCCTCTCATTCATCTGACAACCAAATGTTTTAATGTAGTATTTCATTGTTTTTTGCCTTTCTGATATATATCTACCCAGTAGTTTTGCTGTTTTAGCGAAGTAGAAAAAACATGCCTGCCGTCATTTTTCGATACAAAGTATAAATAATCAGTTTTTGCTGGATCAAACGCTGCTTTTAATGATTCATAGCTTGGAGAACAAATAGGTGTTGGCGGCAAACCTTTATATACATAGGTATTGTATATGTTTTTTTTATTTTCAAGATCGTGTATGGTTAACTTACCATTAAAATCTTTTATACCATATATTACAGAAGAATCTATCTGCAATAACATATTTTTTTTCAATCTATTGTAAATCACACTTGCAATTAAAGGTCTTTCAGAGTTTACTTTGGCTTCTTTTTCTACTAATGATGCAACGATAACCTTGTCGTACAAATTTTTATCAATGCGGTCAAAGTTAGCTAAGTCGGCATAGTCATTTTTAAATTGGTCAAACATAAGTTTTAATAAAACAGACGCCTTTTCGTTTTTTTCTACAAAATAATTACCAGCACCCAAAAAACCTTCCATATTTGAAGCTTTAAAATGTAGTAATTCGTAAGTGTTCGATTTAGAATTAGCCAGCTTATAAAACTCACTCCCATCAAAGCCCATCTTATTTAGCCTATGTGCAATCCTTTGAATATCAAAACCAGGCGGTATTGAAAAAATTACATCATTTTTGTTTTCACCAATAAGCTCACTTAGTGTTTGCTTTGGCGAGTAATTTGTATAGAATAAATGCACGCCAGCTTTTATATCTTGAGATTTTCCAGATAAACGCACATAATAGTAAAACCAATCATACCTTTTTATTATACCTTCCTTTTGCAAGTCTTCAGATATTGATAAAACAGATTGGTTTGGTAAAATAACCATATAAATCTTCTTCTTAATATTCGTATTAGGCTGATTTACAAAATTTTGAAATGAAAAAATAGCATACACAACAAATGCTAGCGCAACAAAAAGCAGAATCGTATTTATGATTATTAACTTCTTAATTTTTTTCATCAAACTCCATCTTTAATAAATCAAAATTACAACAAAAATCAAGCAACTTACAGCACCTTAGAAATACACCTTGCAATAACAACCGCATGTTAGTATAATGTCAGATGATGAAAAAAGCAACAATTTTAATTGCTCTGTTTGTTTTGCTACTTACTTCAAATGCGTTTAGTATTACACTGAATGCCTTAAATATAACAAAAATTTCCCAAACAAAACAAACAATAATGCTTCAATTTGACACATTAGAAAATTACACATATATTAGACTTTCTAATGACCTTTTCTATATTGGAACAAATACTTGCACAATAAATACTCCTTTAAAACCCAATTATAATATAGAAAACATTATATTAAAACAGCTTTCCAACCAAACACGCATATATTTTAAACTAAACCCAAATTACCAATACGGCATAACCTTATCGAAGCCTAACGACAAAATCCTTGTCATAAATTTAAATATATCTGACAAAAAAGAAAATACAAACCCCACTCAATTAAGCACAAATTCAACTCAAAATTACGAAACAACACTAAATAGTAATACTCAAGATAACCCTCCTATTATAACAGCGCCTATTAAATTACCATCATATAACCCAAAAAATATAACAATTGTTTTAGATCCAGGTCATGGCGGCAAAGATTCTGGCGCAGTAGGTATTTTAGGACTTAAAGAGAAAGATGTAGTTTTAAGCATAGCTAAGTATTGCGCAGAAATTTTAAGAGAAAAAGGCTTTAGGGTAGTATTGACGCGTGATAGTGATGTGTTTATACCGCTTGCACAAAGAGTTAAAATTGCAAATGATGCAAAAGCAGATTTGTTTGTATCAATCCATGCTAATGCTTCGACAGATCCTTCCGCTAAAGGAATGGAGGTATTTTTTTTAAATGCAACTAGCAACCAAAAGGCTTTAAAAATTGCTGCACTTGAAAATGATGTTCCTCTAGAGCAAATGGGCACAATTAACAAAATTATAATTTCTCTCATAAATCAAGCAAAGCTAAAAGAATCTGCAATTCTTGCTAAAGATGTAGATGACTCCATATATTCCGTTACAAAACCGATATATACTGGTTTAATAAACAGGGGCATAGATCAGGCTCCGTTTTACGTACTTGTAGGTACAAATTGCCCATCAATTTTAATAGAAACGCTATTTATAACAAACCCAAAAGACAATGAGTACTTAAAAGACCCCAGTTATCAACAAGCAATAGCAAAAGGTATCGCTAATGGTTTGATTAAATACTTAGACACATATAAAAACAATTGACAACCTAATACTTTAGGATATATTAATAAATGGCAAGTAGGTGTAGGGTCGCTTGTGCTTAAAGTACAAGAGGAAAGTCCAGGCTCTATCGGATCAAAGTGCCCTTAAAAGGGTTGGAGTGATCCACAGGAAAGCGCAACAGAAAAGAAGTTGCTTAAAACAATGGTTTTAAGTAAAAGTGAAATGGCGAGGTAAGAGCTCACCGCACAACCAGTAATGGTTGTGGCACTGCAAGCCCCACTTAGAGCAAGACCAAATAGGGAGATTGGCCTGATCCGAGCCTATAATCTCCGGGTAGGTCGCTTAGATAAATGACCCTAAAGGATTTATTCCTTACAGAACCTGGCTTATAGCCTGCTTGCCTTAATCTTCTTTTTTATAAGCAAGTGCTTGCCTGAAGTGTACAAGCTTAAGTTTTGTATTTAATCTTGATATTGACTCCGTTGCACCTAAAAACAAATATCCGTTTTTATTTAAAATGTCGTTATAAATCTTGTCAACAACTTTTTGTCTAGATTCGTTGTTAAAGTAAATTAAAACATTTCTTAAAAATATTACATCAATTTTGCCTACACTGCTTAAATCCTTGTCATCAATAAGGTTCAATTGTCTAAACATTACTTTATTTTTAACAAAATCTTTGATTTTATATGTGTTTTTTTCAATATCGAAGTACTTTTGCTTTATTGCGCTTGTTAGCTCTTTTACAGCATACTCATTATAAATACCGCTTTTCGCCTTTTCTAAAACTTCTATACTAATATCTGATGCTAAAATCCTTGCTGGAATTTGCTGTCCATACTTTTCCATCAAAGCTATAACTAAAGTATATGGTTCTTCCCCACTTGAGCAAGCCGCACTCCACACATTCAGTATGGGTTTTTGCTTTAGCAGTTCGCCTACTACAATTAAAAATACTTCAATTTGCTGTGCATGCCTAAAAAAATAAGTTTCATTTATTGTTATTGCATCAAAAAGATTGTATAATTCTTCTTTTCTAACTTGCAAAAATCTCAAATAATCTTCAAAATCCCGCAATTTTAACTCTAGTATGCGCTTTGAAAGTTTATTCTCAAGCAAATATTTTTTGCTAGCTTCAAAAAAAATACCGCTCTTTTCGTAAATAAAATCCCTTAATTTTTCAAATATTTCGGGGTCCATTTCGGGCATTTAGTATAACTCCTTAAAGTAAGTCTTCTTTGCTTCATCAATCTGTTCGAAAAGTTTAAAAGTAAATAAGGCTAGATCAATTTTCTTTGAGATTTCAATATTTTGTGTTATAATTTTCCATCCTTCTTGGTCTTCCATTAAAAATTTTGAGTAATTGCCACCAAAACCAATGCCTTCTGAGTAAGTAAGCAAATCTGCAACAGATATGATAGATGCCATTGTCTGATTCTTTGCTTTTTTGGGGCTATGGTGATTTACCACAGCATCAATTAGGTCTTCTGGCAAATTCCACCTTCTTAGTAGTTTTTCTGCTAAATCGCAATGTGTTATGCCAAATAATTCTTTTTCAGATTCATAAAACGATTGATTATTTTTATAAGCATAGTTTAAAATTCTATCAAAATCTTCTTGGTCGTATAAATCTAGTATAACTTTTCCTATGTCGTGGATAACACCAGCAGAAAATTCCAAACCGCCTGTGTTAAAATTTAAAATATTTGATATAATTTTTGCAGTTATACCACAACCAAAAGAATGATCCAAAAATTGATTAGCATTAAATCTTTTGCTAACGGGAAATTTTTTCATTGTAGAAAGTAGCGCCGAAGCTATAACAATATTCTCTATTTGTACAAAACCAAGCAAATTTATTGCATGAACCAATGAAGAAACCTTTCCATGAAGTCCATAAAATGGCGAATTGGCGGTTTTTAAAATCTGAGATACCAAAACGGGGTCTTTTTGTATAAGATCGTACAAATTTTTTGTAGATGTAGACTCTTTTCTTAATAAATACGTAACCTCAAGTGCTATTTGCGGAAAAGCTGGTAAATTTTCAATAGTTTCTAAATTATTGTACAATTTTTCTACATTATTCATTTCAAACCTACTTATGTTTTTTTACTTATTTTTTCATTGTACTTTTCGTTTAAATCAAATATGATACTCTCAAGCAAGTCTTCCTCTTCTTTGGTAAGGTTGTTTTTTGTTTTTTCTTTAAGCATTTCTATCAACTCTATACTGACTTTTGCCATTTCTAAATCCATTTTTTTCGTATTGTCAAATGGGTCTTCAACAATTCCAAGCTGCACATACGCACCACCTGCAATTGACAAAATAAATTCTTCAAACTTCATCTAATCCTCCAGGTAGGTTGCCTTTGATGTAGGTGTTTCATAAACGCTCACGCTATATAGCTTACAATCCTTTATGAGACTTTTTAGATTTTCAAAAATGTATTTTGCTATCATTTCAGACGTGGGGTTTGTTTCTGAAAAAAAATCTATTTCATTCAAATACTTATGATCAAGTCTAGACAGTATGTCTTTTAGATACCCTTTTAGTTCTTTAAAATCTATACCTATGTATGTCTGGTTAAGTTTCGTGCATCTAACAACAACCTCTACTTTAAAATTATGGCCGTGCAAATTTTCGCATGCACCTAAGTAATTATTTAATCTATGTGCTGCGCAAAAGTCACTTTCAACACAGATTTCAAACATTTTCACAACCCTCTATACTACTAAAATGATACCCTACAAGACCGCTTGGTATTTTTGGATAAAAGTATGTGGATTTTTGCGGGAATGTAAGGTTATGGCTTGTAATTTCAAACAGTGTCTCATAAGTTACAGGTTTTAATAAAAATCCCAAAACAGCTTCTTTTTTATCAACACTTTTTACTACCTCTTCTTTTGAGTGGGCGTATCCTGATATCTCATTGCTTGCAATGTCTGCATCGCTAAGATTTAGCATACCTTTAAAAACCACATCCTCAAATCTCTTTGCATCGAGCTTTTCTATTAAACCTTCTGTGTCTTTGTTAATAAATTTCAAATAAGTAAACTCACCATCATACATGACTATATCATAATTATGATTATCGCCAATTTCAAAAAATTTATAAAGTTTTTGCTTAAATTTATCAATATCGATGTTTTTTATCAATCTATGTATGGGCATAAGCGACAGCTCATCTTTTTTGTCAACAAAAAACACAAGTGCATAATCGCTTCCTGGAATTTTACTGCCTATTTGTTTGTAGTGTTCTTTAATAGATAGGCAAGTTTCATACCTATGGTGACCATCTGCTATTACTAATGTTTGATTCTTAATTGATTGCTTTATATAATCAATAACGGAAATGTCGTTTATTTTGTAAACTTTATGTAATTTATTTTCAAAATTTACTTCAAAAAGACTTTTTTTAACAGAATTTTTTATAAAATTAGACAACTGAACATTATCGTAAATCATCATTATAGGACAAAACATAGCGTTAGTAGATGTGATAAGCTTAAACCTATCAATCTTTGGACCTTTAAGCGTTTTTTCGTGTGGTTTTATAGAACCACCCAATTCTTCAAGCTTTAGTGCACCTAAAAAACCAAACAGCGTCTTTTCTATCTCATCAATACTGTACTTACAACTGTAAGCATAAAAAGAGCAATCCTCATCAAAAATTAATTTTTTTTGCAAAATCCAAGTGCTTAGTATATTTTTGGCATTTTCATACTTTTGATCATTATCACCTTCTGGTAAAACTATTCTTACTATATTAAACTCATCTTTTGATAATAATTGACTCTTATAGTCGCTATCTATAACATCGTATGGGGGACACACAAGCTCATCAATTTTTTTTTCTTTAAAAAAAATCCCTTTAAACGGCTCAACTATTGGCATAAGTCCTCCTAATATCTAATATATAGGCGCAATGCTTGATAAACTGCATTGAACAAAAAGTTTTTTATCTATTCTAAATAAATTTTTAATATCGCTAACACCATCAAAGTTGTAACAATTTTGGCTTGCTTTGTCTAGTCTTTGAATCATTTTAGCTGTGCTGTAATAATGAGTAATTTCACCCTTTGAAGTTTTTTTGCTTACAGATAAACAACCGGTATCCAAGCAGTTTGCTGCTATTAAATCCATCGTGTTTACGCAATATACTGAATTCAGAAAATCAAAAAACAAACCTTTAATCGTAGATAATGTAACTCTAAGACTGCTATAACGACCAGGTCCAATCGTCACATATAATGTTTTTATATCAGAAATATGCAGTTGTGTTTTTTTTAATAGAGCATCAAAAGTCGAAATAATACTCACAGAGTGTATGGCTTTTTCAATGAAGATGGTATCAACTATAAATTCACCTTCAAAAAAAGCCATACTCAATGATTCGCTAGAACCATCAATTGCAAAGGCAATATTGTTACTTTGATTGTGCGCTTGCATCAACATTAACAAATGGGTTAAAATTAATAGGCGGCAGAACAACTGGCGCTAAACCCATTCTAAGGAGTGTACTTTGGACAATTTCCCTAAAATATGGCCAACTATCGACCAATACGGTGGAATCTGCAAATATCTTGAAAATTTCATCATCCATTGGACCGCCTACTTGAAAGTCTAAAATATAAGAAGGATTTATTTTAATTAATACTTCATCTGGGTTGTTTTGTAAAGCTACTTTAAAAAAAAATTCTTGAAAAACCCTAACATGATTATCAGCTACAACTTGATAATAAACATTTTTGTCAATATAAACCTTTGATTCCTCCATAGAAACATTAATTTTCTCGTCATTAAAACTGGCTTCAAACTTATAAAGCCTGATATTGTGCAAAACCAGGTTTGTATTGAGCTTTGCAAATCTTTCTTGAACGCTATCTGCCATAGTGCCTCCTAGAATATATCGCTTTTTGTTAAATTTTTTAATCCAAACTTAAAAAAATTCACTTTTAACTCTAATGGTTCTTCTTTAACATTCAGAATAACACCACTACCGTAATCCTTATGAGTTATCGTATCGCCAATTTTATACCTTTTTAGAGGATTTTTATTTACTGAACTTAACTCTTTTATAAAACGAGATGGTATAAAATTGTTATGAAAATCCGACAGAAAGTAACTTAAATATAGATTCTTTTTTGCCCTTGTAACGCCTACATACATTATGCGCCTTTCTTCTTCTATAGCAGAATCATGATACAAACTAGGCAATATGCCTTCATTTAGACCTACCATAAAAACATAATCAAACTCTAATCCTTTAGCTGCATGAATTGTCATAAGGTAAACGCTTGAACTTGCTTTTGTGTCCTGCTCATCTATGTTTTGAGAATAATCATACAGACTTATACTTTCCATAAAAGATTCTATATCCATATCTTTTGAAAACTCAATTAACTCCCGAACATTTGATTGACGCAAATCTTCCTTGTAAAAGTTTTTGCTTAAAAACACTTCATCAAAAACAAACTTTAAACACGCGCTAATACTATCAAATTCGAGCTTTTTTTGCAAAATTTTTACAAACTCAATAAATTTAGCAACTTTGACATATTTTTTTTGTGTAAATGTAGATGAGGCTTCAAAAAGACTCACGTTTAAATTATTTGCTAGATTTTTAATGCTTTCTATTGTCTTTTCACCAATTCCACCAAAATTGCCAATTGAGCGCAAAAAAGATAAATCATCCTTTTCATTATATGCAACTTTTATAAAGCTCAAAATATCTTTAATTTCTTTTTTATCAAAGAATTTATAAGAGCCTATTTTTTTATAGAAGATACCAAACTGGACAAGATACTCTTCAAAAAGCCTAGAAAGATTATTATTTCTATATAAAATAGCTATGCTGGTATGTTGGTTTTCTTTTAAAATCTTTTTTATTTGATTTGCAACAAAGTATGCTTCTTCTCTATTTGTTGAAAATTTTTTGATAATAGGTTCAACGCCAGAAATTTCAGAGTAAAGATTTTTGCCTATGCGCATTTTGTTGTGCTTAATAATCGTATTTGCAATGTTTAGTATATTCTTTGTTGAACGGTAATTTTTTTCTAATTTAATAATTTCACATGGCAAAAAATCATCACTAAAAGACAAAATATTATTGATATTTGCACCTCTAAATGCATAAATAGACTGGTCTTCATCACCTACAGCAAATACTAAGTTTTTACTATTATACAACTGCTTAATAAGCTCATACTGTATATTATTAGTATCCTGGTACTCATCAATCAGTATAAATTTAAATTGGTTTTGAAACTTAAGACGCAATTCATCATTGTTTTTAAGCTCATTTGTAAAGTTTATTAAAATATTGTCAAAATCAACCGCATTAGCATTAACTAGCTTTTCCTCATACATATTGTATATCTTCTCAATTTCCTTAGTGGGAAATTCTATGTTAGCAGAGTTTTTTAATTTTGAAATATAAGACGAAATTTTAGAAGGCGAAAACTTATCTTTATCCAAATTAAGCGACTGAATAATTTCTTTAACGAGCATTTCCTGGTCGTGTTTGTCATAAATTGTATAATTCTTGCCTATTTTTCTCAAAAATCTCAACGATAAAGCGTGAAACGTACCAATATAAAAATTTTCAATAGGTGCATTTATAATACTAGCTACTCTTTTTTTCATTTCATCTGCTGCTTTGTTTGTAAATGTTAACGCCAAAATTTCATAGGGTTTTGCAAGGTTATTTTTTAGAATATATGCAATTTTATATGTAAGTGTCTTAGTTTTTCCGCTTCCAGCTCCCGCAATAATAAGTAAATTTTTATCGCATATTTCAACCGCTTTTTTTTGCTGTTCGTTTAATGAATCAAACATTTGTGCTTCCTTGAGATATTTTTCTTAGTATTGATTTTCTTCTAATTATACCAATAACTTCCATTGTTTCTAAAGATTTTACAACTGGCACTGTATTAATCTCTCTAAAGCCAATTTTATTTAAAAGAGCATACAAACTCTCTTGAGGTAAAACAACAATAAGGTCTGTATTTGCAATATCTGCGGCTAGTAAAAAGTTATTAAGCAGGCTTTCATTAAGAATAGTTTTTAAAACATGCAATGTAATAATACCGTATAACTTATTATTTTCATCTAACACGAGAATTTCGTTGTACTTTTCATTTGCAAATATGTTATAAATTTCTTTTAGTGTTTCGTTTTTATTAATCGTTAAAAATTTAGTTTCCATAAGCTCTTCAACCCTTATATGCTCTAGAATATTGATTTTGTACTCATCTGCGTGAACTAAAGAGTCAAGTCTTGTATCTACTTGTGCCTCTTCTAAATTTATTTTTCTTGTTAGCAAAAAAGCAATAGCAACAACCCACAAAGCAGGCACAATTAACTCATATCCGCCTGTTATTTCTGCTGTAAGCACAATAGAAGAAATAGGCGTTTTTTCACAGGCTGCCAAAAATGCGGCCATACCTACTACAGCAAAACTTGAAGGGTTTACTACAACAAAAATACCACTTAATTTCAATAAATTTCCTATGCCAACACCAAGAAGTGCGCCAATTATAAGCAATGGGGCAAATAAACCAATGGGTGTTTTACTGCCTGCTGATACTGAAGTAGTAAACATCCTTAAAATACCTACCATCAGCAAAAAGAAATAATTTCGCGGATCCGTGAAGGCAGCTTCTAACAAACCATAACCCATCCCGGCACTAGCTGGCAAAAAAATACCAAATAACCCAACAACTAAACCACCTAAAGCAGTTTTTACATAGATAGGATAATTTACCATACTAGTTAAAAGTTTTATGTGTTTAAATAGATAAATAAACAATATAGCTCCAATTGCAATAGCAATTGCAAGCACACTGTATGATATCAACTCTAGTGGCTTATAAAAGTACATAACGGGAACACTAAACATACGCTCCCACCCAAATAGCGAGGAAAATATAGAGTATGCTATAATAGAAGAAATTGCACTAGCCATTAAAGCTTCGTACTCAAAATCGGCTTCTTTGTAGAGTACCTCTGTCGCAAAAATAGCCGCCCCCATCGGTGCCCTAAAAATCGCACCTATACCTGCAGCAAGCCCGGCTATCATAAGAATCCTTTTTTCTCTATTGCTTAAATTAAAAGTATTTCCAATAAATACGCCAATAGATGCGCCTATTTCTGCTGCTGGGCCTTCCCTTCCACCAGCAAACCCGCTACCTAGCGCAATGGAGCTTGCAAAAAGCTTTATTAAAGCAGATTTTGGCCTAATGGTTACTTTGTGATGAAAGTACTTTATAATTTTGTTTACACCGCTTTCCTTATCATCAAATACATACAGTATTAAACCACTAAAAAAACCTCCTAAAACTATTATCATTAAAAACAAAAAAGGTTTAAACGACTCATTTTTTAAAGCAAACAATGGTTTTTCGTTTGTAGGAAACTTAAAAGGAAACCCAGCTACATGGTTTAACAGATAAACACTAAAAAAATTAATTAGTGTATATAAAAAAATTGCGCCAAGTCCACTAAATACACCAAGCAAAACATAAATTAACCATTTTTTTGCTATTTTACTTTCTAAAATGCTAAAGCTTGATATGCTTTTCATTCAACAGTTACACTTTTTGCCAAGTTTCGTGGTTGATCTACATCATTTCCTAAAATATTAGCAATATGATAGGCAAACAACTGCAGTGGTACGATATTAACAAAAGCAGAAAAAAAGTATGAGACTTTTGGAGATTCTATAAAATCATCTGCAATATCTGAATTTTTTTCTGAGAGCAATATAACTTTGCCATCTCTGGCTTTTACTTCATTTGCATTTGATACGGTTTTTGAGTAAAATGGCTCAGTGCCAGGCACTATGACAAATGTCGGCGTATTCTTATCGATTAGTGCAATAGGTCCATGTTTTAGTTCTCCTGCTGGATAGCCTTCTGCGTGTATGTACGAAATTTCTTTTAGTTTTAAAGCACCTTCTAAAGCGAGCGGGTAAGATAAGCCTCTGCCTAAATATATAAAATTCTTAACATACGAGTATTTTTTAGCAATTTTTTCAACTTCACTGTTTAATCGATTAAACTCACTTTTTAATACCTGCGGTATAGAATTTAATTCTTTTATGTAGTTATTTATGTCTATTCCTTTTAACTGAGCTATTTTTAAAGCAAGCAAATACAGCATCGCAAGCTGACAAACAAAAGCTTTTGTTGAAGCGACACTAATTTCTGGACCAGCAAGCGTATATAGTACATAATCGCTTAATCTTGAAATGGTGCTTTCTTGAACATTTACGATCGAAATGGTTTTTATGCCTAATTCTTTTGCAAGATTTAAAGACTCTTTAGTATCTGCTGTTTCGCCTGATTGAGAAATTGCAATAAATATATTATTATCTGAAAATATTGGTTTTGAATAGCGAAATTCTGATGCAATTTCTACATTTACAGGTATAGAAAGCAAGTCTTCAAAAAAATACTTTGATGTTAAACCTGCATAATAGCTTGTCCCACAAGCTACAATTGTAATTTTTTTAACATTTCTAAGTAAATCTTCATCAATATCCAACTCAATTTTATCGCTTTGTATATGAGCATAAATAGTGTTTGCTAAAGCCTCATCTTCTTCGCTGATCTCTTTTATCATGAAGTGCTTAAAACCGCCTTTCTGAGCAGTCTGCAAGTTCCAATCAACACTTTTAACTAAACGCTCTACCCTATTGCCATCGTTGTATATTTCGTAGGTGCCGTTTTTTTCTAATATTGCAATATCGTTTTCTTCTAAAACTACAAATTGTTTTGTGTGCTCTAAAAATGCACTCAAATCGCTTGCTAAAAACAGCTCATCGTCTTTTAAACCAATAAGCAAAGGAGATTCTTTTTTTGTGGCATAAATTTTTTTCTCGCCTAAATGAATTAACGCTACAGCAAAACTGCCCTTTAATACAGACACTGCTTTTTTTAGAGCTTCAAAAGTAGATAGTGTCTTGCTGTAGTAATCAATAAGCAACAAAATAGTTTCTGTATCAGTAGAGGAGGATTTTTTATAGCCTTCTTTCATTAAAAAATCATCAATCTCCTTGAAGTTCTCTATAATACCATTATGAACAAGAGCAAAATCTTTAGTAGCGTGAGGGTGAGCATTTTCTTTGCTTGGTTTACCATGCGTTGCCCATCTTGTATGTCCAATACCAATTGTGCTATTAAGCTCAATACCTGCTGATAAGCACGCACTAACTAAATCTGCAACTTTACCTTTAACTTTTATAACTTCTATACTATCATTTAAAAGAGCAATACCAGCAGAATCATAACCCCTATACTCAAGCGCAGATAAACCATTTAACAATATACCGCTTGCCTTTTTATTGCCAATATAGCCTACAATACCGCACATTTATTATTTCTCCTCTTGGCGTTTTCTATACGATATAACCCAATTTTCTTTCACTTGTTGGGGCACTCTTGATAAAACCAAACTAAAAGGCGGTGTATCTTCTGTTACCGTCGTGCCTGCTGCTATTAAACAATCATTACCAATCTTTACTGGTGCAACAAGCTGAGTATCAGAGCCAATAAACACATTATCGCCAATGATTGTTTGATTTTTTCTATATCCATCATAGTTACATGTGATTGTGCCAGCACCTACATTCACATTTTTGCCTATTATTGCATCGCCAATATAACTTAAGTGGCTTGCCTTTGTATTTTCATCCAAAATCGACTTTTTAACTTCTACAAAATTGCCAATATGCACATTCTTCTTGATTACATTATCTGGCCTTAGATGAGAAAATGGACCAATCGAACAATTTTCTTCAATTACTGAACTACTCAAAACACTATATGGTTTTACAATAACATTATCAGAAATAACACAAGAATCAATAACACTTCCAGTATCAATTAGGCAATTCTTCCCAATTTTTGTATTATTTCTTATGTAAACATTTGGGTAAATAATGGTATCTGAACCTATCATTACATCTAAATCGATATAGGCTGATTTTGGATCAATGAATATCACGCCGTTTTCCATATGTGTCTCAATAATTCTTTGCTGCATAATGCTTCTTGCTCTTGAATATTCTTTTTGTGTATTAATACCTAAAATTTCATCTTCGTCAACTTCAATAAAATCGCATTTTTTACTGAATTTAACAATATCTGGTAGGTAATACTCATTTTGAGCATTAATATTGTTTATATTTGGTAAGTTTTTCAATGCAAAGTCTTTTTTAAGGAAAAAAATACCACTGCTTACCAAATTGATAGTTAAAATATCATTACTGGCATCTTTTTGTTCTACAATCCTAAAGCCGTTTTCATGCTTTACAATACGACCATAACCTGTTGGGTCACCCACAGTGGAAACAAGCAACAAGCACTCTAAAGATTTTTCAATAAAATAATCTTTTGCTTTTTGTAGAGTATAGGCTTTTACTAAAGCTGTATCCGCAGTGGTGACTAAAAAATCACTATCAATATAATCTAGGGCAATCTCGCAAGCTTTTGCTGTGCCATTTTGAACTTCTTGCACCACAACTGTCCCATAGCAAGACAGTTGTTCTTTGTTATCCTTATTGGCTACAATAACAATCTTTTCAAAACCACTATTTTTTAGCGTATCAATAATATGAGAAATAATATTTTTGCCACACAAATCGTAAAAAATTTTACTTTTGGTTGTTTTCATGCGAGTGCTTTTGCCTGCAGCTAAAACGACTGCGTCCACATAACCCCCTTTTAATGCCTGAAATGTCTCTTTTTAGTAAAAATCATAGGCAAGTTATACTCATCGCACGCTTGAATGACCTCTTCATCACGAATAGAGCCACCTGGTTGAACAAAAGCCACAGCACCACAAGCCTTAGCTACATCAATATTGTCTCTAAAAGGGAAAAAACCATCCGATGCTAAAACACTACCACTCAAATCAATACCTAAATCTTTAGCCTTTTGGGCGGCACACTTTAGAGCATCAACCCTTGAAGTTTGACCTGCACCAATAGCTAAAGCTTGAGCATTTAGAGCAAAACAAATGGCATTTGATTTTGCAAATTTTGCAACAAACCACGCAAATTTTAAATCTTCTATTTGTTTATCCGTAGGTTTAGTTTTTGTTACTGTTTCATAGCTAAACTCATTAATGTAATCAATATCTTGAACAACAAACCCACCTATTACGCTTTTTATATCTTTATTGTTTTTATAGGCATTTAAATCTATCCTGTCAACTTTAACCAAAATTAAATTTTTCTTTTTAGATAAAATACTTAAAGCCTCTTTTTCAAAGTCAAAAGCAACCACCACTTCAAAAAAACGCTCTGATATTTTTTTTGCTAATTTTTCATCTACTACATTATTTAAACCAACTATACCACCAAAAGCACTTACAGGGTCTGTATAAAGCGCTTTCTCGTAGGCTGTTAATGCACTATCGCCAAAAGCTACACCACAAGGCGTATTGTGTTTGATAATTGCACACATGTAATTGTTGTTTAAAAAGCTAGACTCTATCATCATGCGATAAGCAACATCTATGTCTAATATATTGTTGAATGAAATTTCCTTTCCCTGCAGTTGAACCATATTTGGCAACCCTTTTTTTAGTGGCAACCTATAAAAACCCGCCATTTGATGAGGATTTTCTCCATACCTTAAGAATTTTTTCAACCTAAGACCAACATTGAGCATATCGCCTCTATACCCAAATTTTTCCACTATCACAGAATCGTAGTAAGATGTTAAAGCAAAAGCTTTAAGTGCACATTTTTTGCGAAAATCTATGTCAATGTTATCAAAATTCTCCATTACTTTTGTGTAATCTTTTGGATCTACTACCACAAGCACCCTTTTATAATTTTTTGAAGCAGCCCTAATAAGCGTAGGCCCTCCTATATCAATATTTTCAATAAGTTCATCTTCATTGTTTGATCTTAGAGCAACCTGTTCAAATGGGTATAAGTTAACTACAACTATGTCTATAAGCTCAATATTGTGCGCAAGAAGCTCTTCTTTGTGTTTTGGCTTATTTAAATCAGCAAGAATACCTGCATGAATTTTATATTGGAGCGTTTTTACGCGCCCATCTAAAATTTCTTCAAAACCTGTGTAGTTTTCAACACTTTTAGCATTGATGTCATTTTCTTTTAGTAGAGCGTAGGTAGAACCCGTTGATATAATTTCTACGCCTTTTCCTTCCAAAAATTTTGCAAATTCTACAATTCCTGATTTATCATACACACTAATTATCGCTTTCATATACTACTCCTTACTATTACACCTTACTATTACATTATCGCCAATCTTAGCATTTAGTATGCTAGCGGCACTGTCTTGATATTTTGCAATTTCCAAAAAGCCAAAAGACCCTTTTATAGCAAATAAACTTTCATTATATTCTGCATAATATTGAGCTTTCTTATCTATTGTAAAACCATTTATAACCAACTCATAATTATTAGAGTCAGTCTTAATATTTGTAATAATATTACCAAATTTGTCTATCCATAAAACTTCACCTTGTTTCTCACCTTTAATAAAAAGCACCTCCTCAATATCAAATTTTTCAAAAGCCTCTATTTTAGTTAATTTAACTTCCCCATTAATGATTTTACAAACAATTTTTGAAAAAATATCCCTTGCGTGGAATGTTGCAGATACCCTTCTAAACTCTTCATCGACACTGTATACTTCAAAATCATTACCAAATGTTAAGATACCGTTATCCCTGCCAACAAATGTGTAATTTTCTCTTTTAACAACAATTGGTTTTGCAAAAGAGCCTACCTGCGGATCCACTACAACCAAAAAAACACTGCCTTTTGGAAAATGTTTGTAAGAGTACTTTAAAATAAACTGAGCACTTTTTACATTAAAAGAATCTATGCTATGAACTAAATCAATAATTTCAACACAACAATTTGACTTTATAGCACCTTTTACAATACCTACATAAGGATCAAGATAGCCAAAATCTGACAAAAAAACTACCGTTTTCATCTTTCCTATTTTATACTTAAATTAGATGTTTTTCAAGATAATCTATTTTAATCGTTATTTGAAAACTTTGTTTGCATTTGATATAATGCCATTTATGAAAATTAGGATTGCAGAAAATGCAGGGTTTTGCTATGGCGTAAAAAGAGCAATAAAAATCGCAGACGAAGCTTTAGAAAAGAACAAATCGATTTACAGCTTAGGACCAATTATACACAACCCTCAAGTAGTGAATGAGTATGAAAAAAAGGGCTTAAAAGTTGTAGAAAGTGTTGACAAAGCAAAAAACGCTATTTTAATTAGATCTCATGGTATACCACCTAACATCTATAAGCTCATTAACGATAAAAAATTAGAATGCATTGACGCCACCTGCCCTTTTGTAAAAGAAGCTCAGGATTATGCAAAACAATTGTATGAAGAAGGCTATTTTGTTGTCATAATAGGCGACAAAAACCATCCCGAAGTTCAAGCGCATATTGCCTATGCTAATTATCAAGCTCAGGTTATAAACTCTAAAGAAGAAGCAAAGCACATTCAAGCTCAAAAAATCGGTGTTATATCGCAAACCACACAATCTGTGGATAATTTCGTTTCAATTGTATCTGAGCTTGCAAAGAAAGCAAAAGAAATAAGAATATTCAATACAATATGTGACGCAACGGAAAAAAGACAAGAATCTGCCAAAGAACTAGCACAAATTTCTGATATTATGATTGTTATAGGGGGCAAAAATTCTGCAAATACACGCAAACTATACGAAATATGTCTTAATTTTTGCAAAAAGGTATACTACATAGAAACAAAAGAAGAACTCCACAAAGAATGGTTTTATGATGTAGAAAATGTTGGCATAACAGCCGGTGCTAGCACACCATCATGGCTTATTGATGATGTTATACAAGCCATTTTGAGTATAGACAATGACTTACATTGAGCTTTTTAAAGAAATAGGCAAGCAAATCATAACACTTAATAAGTATTTTGGTAATAAAATAGCTACTCAAGAATTTGAAATAAACCCATTTGGCGATAAAAGCGTATTTATTGATAAAAAAGCACAAGAAATTATCGTTGAATCAATAATAAAACAATCAATAAAATGCACTTTATTAAGCGAAGAAAGCGGCCTTTTAGATTTTGGTCAAAAATACCCGCTATTCATTGTTGATCCTATTGATGGAAGCCTTAATGCCAAAAGAGGCATACCATACAGTGCTTTTTCTATTGCATTAGCTTGCTCTCAAACAAGTGACTCTATAGAGGAAGCGTATGTTTTAAATTTATCAAACTCAGATGAGTTTTTTTCAATTAAAAACAAAGGGGCGTTTTTAAATAATAAACCTATACAAAAACTTTCAATTGCAAGTGAAATTGCCTCAATAGAAGGCATAAAAAGTCAGACAAACCTAGATGATTTAAAAAATATATTTAAAAGTTTTCACCGTATAAGGTCTATGGGAAGCGTAGCGCTTGATTTGTGCTACTTGGCTGTCGGGAGCATTGATGTCTTCTTCCATATACAACCATCAAGAATAATAGATTATGCTGCAGCCAAGCTTATACTCGAAGAAGCAAGCGGCGGTGTGTTTGAGTTAGGCTCTAAAACACCATATATAGCCCCTATTGATACAAGTAAAGATAAACCTTTCTGGGCACTTTCTGATATTAAAAAATTAGACTATTTTTACAATAAAATTTACTCAAGGAGGTGTTAAAATGAGGAAAGTGTTACTTTCTATTTTGTTTATAATTGCGTTTGTTCAAATAACTTTTGCAAAACCACTTGTTGTTACAAGCACATATATTCTAAGCTCACTAGTTAATCAAATTGCACAAAATAAAGTCGATACAGCATTTATTGTTCCAGAAAATGCAAACCCGCATTTTTTTAACCCAACGCCAAAAGATATACAAGAATTGGCTAAATCAAACCTTTTTATAAGTGTTGGGTACGGTTTTGAGTTTTGGTTTGATAAAGTAAAAAATGATATTAAAGGTAAAACATTGATTTTGTCCGATTATTACAAAAATCCTATTGGTAAAAAAACTCTATCAGATAAGATTATTGCTAATCCTCACATATGGCTTGATATGGATTTTGTTAAAAATACTGCTGTCTATGTTATTGCAGATAATTTATGCAAAATAGATAATAAAAATTGCTCTTTTTTTATTAATAATGCCAAACATTTAAGCCAAGAAATTTCGCACATACAAAACGATTATAAAAATCTATTTAAAAATAAAAAGATCTGTATAGTAGAGGTTGATCCAGCATTTGATTACTTTTTAAGAAGCTTTGGAGAACAGCCGTGCGCAAGAATACTGCAAGAAGGCTCAGGAGAGTTAACACTTGCAGACCTAAAACATATAGATAACTGCAAATGTACAAAAGGCATCGTTATTTACGCTTTTAGAGCAAAACAAGCAAAGGCAATAGCTTTAGAAAAACACTACAAAGATGTATATTTAAGTCCTTTGGGTAGCTCAAAAGATAATAGATTAAACAGTTATACAAAATTACTTCAGTATAACTTAAATACCTTAAAAAACGCTGTAAATGATTGAATTTAGAAATGTTAGCCTATTTTTTGATAAAAAAATTGTTTTAGATGAAATTAACACAACTATAAAAAATGGAGAATTTGTAAGCATAATAGGTCCAAATGGCGCAGGTAAAACATCTTTAATAAAGATTTTATTAGGTCTAGCAAAACCTACAAAAGGCACTGTGCTTATAGACGGATCAACGCCTAAAGATTACATATCAAAACATAAAGTTTCATATTTACCTCAGCAAACAAGTATAAACTGGTCAATGCCACTAAGGGTAATTGATATTATGCTCATAGAAGAAAACCTAAAACCATTAACAATCTTTCAAAAACCTCAAAAGCATCTCATTGAAAAAGCAAGACAAATGCTTGATCTATTTGGCATCTTAGAAATTGAAAACAAATATTTAAAAGAACTTTCAGGTGGACAAAAACAAAGGGTAGAACTTGGCAGGTGCCTCCTTAAAAACCCAGAAATCTTGGTCTTGGATGAGCCAAATACAGCTTTAGATGCCTTTTTTAACGAAAAAATGTACAATATTTTGGTTGAATAGAAATTAAAACACAATACAACTATCATTCTTGTTAGCCACGATATTGGTGCGGTAAGTAGATTTGTTGATAGAATTATGTGCTTAAATGTAAAACTGCACTGCAGTGAAAAACCAGAAAACATTGACTATGCAAAACTTGTTTCTGCATTGTATGGCAGCACAACCAATATAGTCATACATTCAGATGGGTGTAAATCATGTCAATTTTACAAAGCTCAATAATTGTCGCGGTTGTTTTTAAGGCTTTAATAGTTGGTATTTCTTTATCAATACTGCTTTCTATTTTGAGCTATTTTGTTGTTTTGCAACGTTTAAATTTTTTAGGCGTAGGTGTATCACATTCGGTTTTTGGTGGTTTAGCTTTCAACTACCTTCTTGGGCTAACCACTTTGTTTTTACCCATTGGTTTTGCTTGTCTAACAGCATTGTTAATAGGTATTTTATATCGAAAAGGTTTAAGTAAAGACAGTGCGATTAATGTAATGTTTGTTTTTACAATGGCATTGGGGGCAGTCGTGCTGAGTTTTTCTTCTGGATACTCAGCAAATATATTGGGTATGCTATTTGGTGATATTTTGGCAATCAATAATAGTGATATTGTATACTCCTTAGTACTTCTTTTAATAGGGCTTGTTTTGTTTAGCGTATTTTTTTTCGCATATACAATTAATAACTTTCAATGAAGAGTTAGCGCTAATAAACGGCATAAATGTTGATTTGTTTTATTATTTGTTTCTTATTTTTTTAGGCATTGTTATTGTGTTGAGTGTAAAGCTAATTGGTATAATTTTAGTCAATGCTTTTTTGGTTTTACCAGGTTTATGTGGCATGAATGTTGCAAGAAACTATAAAATGTTATTTTGTGGTCCATTGCATTATCCATTATTTCGTGTGTTTCTGGAATTTTTATTTCTTACTACCTTAACACACCATCTGGAGCTACCATTGTAATAACTTTTTTTGTGATTTGGCTATTTAGTTTTATTTACAATAAAATATCAAGGGGGACAAAATGAAAATCGCAATCCCAGTTAAAGATGAAAGCCTAGAAATCTATCCAAGAACAGGTAAAGCACCGTATTTTGTCATATTTAACGATTCAACATTCAGCCATCTAATTAAAAACTTGATAGAAGAACATGAACATGAAAGTGAAGAAGATCCATCAATAGACCATGTCGAGTTTCACAGAAAACAAGTGCAAGCTTTGGGTGATATTGATGCGGTATTGGTTGTCTTAATAGGAAAACATATAAAAAAAGCATTTGAAGAAAAAAATATTCAAGTATTTGAATTTCCACAAAATAACTTTAAAAATGCAAAAGAGTTGCTTCAGGCTTATTTGGATAGTAAAAATAATTAAAAAGGCGCTTGATATTTTTTAAAAAAAGCCATATATTTGGACATATAACCGCAAAGGAGAATAAATGAGGGGCAGATGGAGAAGAAGGTGTATTGAGTTCAAACCACAAAATAAGTGTTTTAAACCATGTGGTATTGCATTTAACCAATTAGAGGTAAATGTATTAAACCACGACGAATTAGAAGCTTTGAGGTTAGCTGATTATGAAGGGTTATACCAAGAAGAATGCGCAAAACGGATGAATATTTCTCGCACTACTTTTGGTAGAACAATTGAAAGTGCAAGGAAAAAGATTGCAGACTGCTTGCTTTATGGCAAAGCTCTAGTAATAAAAGACACAGACGATTTTAATGATGATAATGATAAAAGTCCAAATATATAATACTAAAAAAGTTGCCTTTTTTCCTACAGCAAATTAAACCTCAAACTAAACATTGGAGTATCACACTTAATAAATATGCATGTTTGCTGGTAAAGCTTTTCTACGCCATTTTCTGATAAAGAAACGCTATACACAGGCACAATCAAAACATGCGAGGGTGTAAAGTTTAAATTAAAATAAAGCTTTCTATAATTATCTGCAAGCAAAATATTATCTGTTTGCTCTTCAATAAAAGCATCCATATTGTGTTCTTTTTCGTTTATTATTATTTGCTTATCAAAAAAAGCACTCAAAAAGGTAAAATTAAGTTCTTCGTATAGATTGTAGTGATTATTTGATTGGTATATATCAACGATAAGGCTTGAATTATTTATTGTGTAAACCTTTTTTATATCGTATTGATGATTTTCTAAATGCAGGCTGTAATCAAATGCTTTTGAGCTATATTTTGGTATATCATTAACCTCTTTAAAAGAACTCTCAAAAACCTCTGTTAGCGTCAAGTCTTTTTCAACCAAATGATCTACAAAGCTATACCTATTGTTTTTGTCGTAAAAAATAGAATTTTCTATGCCTTTTTCTTTAGCTATAAGTTGATTATGTATGCTTTCTACACCAGAACTTTGTGTTTTGTAATCAATTTTCGTATGGTAAAATTCACGATGCCTTCTAATTGTATTTGCTATATTAAAGTTAAATGGTTTTATATCAAACTCAAAAATAGACCCACTGTAGTTAGGCTTAACAAAAACATTAAATAAATCGTTGCTCAATATATATTCAATAGAAAAATCATTGTCTATGTCTGCTGATACTATAGGCTCACTCCACTGTGATGAAGCTATAATATTTTCATAAACAGCATTCCTCAAATGCGGCATATAAAGGCCACCAAATATACCATGCCAGTAAGCGTCGTTGCATTGTGCATCAAAAAACTGCTGTATTTTGTGCTCATTGCTTTTATCAAGAAATTGTTTTGCAAATAATACGCGCTTGTGCATGTTATTTGCTTCATCGTATTTTGCCAAAAAATTGCGCCATGTGCCGCCTTGAATAAAGTGTTTTTTAGAATCGTACAAATTTATAGATTTAATTTGATTTATATAGTCGTTGTACTCTTTTTGGGCTTCAAAACCAAGCGCCCACTCGCCTAGCTCTGTGTATGAACCAGTGGGAGGGTTAGCTCTTTTTACAACACCTTGAAAAGTTTCAAAAAAATCTTTTGGTAAAACAAATTCAACAGCATTAACCATTTCATTTAGAAAATTTTCTAACCAGTTTTGTTTATAAACCCAATCGTAAGTGCCCGGCCAAATACCAAATTTTTCCCCATCGTCAGCAAATACAAAAAAAGAATTATCATCAAAGCTATTTATATAATCTATAGTTTCCTGGGGTTGCCTAAATGGTATGGTATAGCGCAACACTTCATTGGAAGGCAACAGTTTAATTTTTGAGAATAAATTATCTGCAACAAACACATTTTGGACAAGCTCTTTGGAGTATACACCGCATCTTTTTAAGTGAATATCATCAACAACTACATACTCTAAGGGGTTTATTATGCTTGGCAAATTAGGCTCCCAAGCGCGCTCCGCAAGCCATATACCATAAGGCTTAACACCAAACAAATCAAAAACCAAATCACTCATGCGTTCAATCTGCGCTTTTGAAGAATCTTCATCCCAGATTGGCAATATGCTTTCTGCAAAGCTTCCGCCAAGTATTTCTACCCTACCTTCGCTAACCAAATTTTTTACGATACTTAAAAACTCAGACTTATTCTTTGAAAGCCACCTAAGAAGCGGGCCAGAGTAATGAACCCCAAATTTAAATTTATCAAACTTAGAAGCTACCTCAATGAACGGTAAATATGCTTTATTAAAAGCATCTGCAAACACACTATCAAAATTACCAACAGGTTGGTGGTTGTGGACTACAAAGATAAATTTTTTCATTCCTGCACCATCCAGTAAAAAATTTTTAATTTTAGAGGCAATAAATTAACGATATTTGTGCTTTTATACAACTTGTCCAAATCATACAAAATAGATATTAAATTTTCAAGTCTTTTTTTACCCAATGCACTAACAATCTTTTTATAGTAGGTTTTTGATAAATCAGTCACATTGTATAACTCCAAAAAAGCATTAAAAAAAATTGTAGAGAGTGTTGAAATAAGAACCAAAGGATGATCATTGTATTTTTCTAAAAATGTACTAAATAATTCAAAATTATTATCTATAATAGCATCAACTGCTTCAAAGTTTGACAGCTCTTTTTCTAAAAAATCAATTTCATCAAACTTTACAGACAAAGACAGTTTTTCGACAAGTAAGTAAAGTGCTGTAGCATTAGAGTAAAAAGAACTGCTGCTGATTTTCTCAATCAGGTTTAAATCAATATGTTCTAGCTTATTTTTTAAATACGCTTTGATTTCTTGTGGCTTAAGGCGTCTAAAGTTTACAATTGAATCCGATTTTAGCTGATCAGAACATTTTATAGGATCTAAGATTATTATATTTTCAGAATTTTTAATATCAATTAACTGATCAAGCTCAAAGTTTAACCTAATGTGCTTAATAGTTTTTTGACCAAACAAATCAATGCAACACAAACGGCTTAGTTCTTGAGAAAACTCCCTAAAAGACATATATGTATATTTTTGAACACTCAAGCCGATTGATTTTGATAACCTTTCAATATATGTGCGCTTCAAAAAATAATCATCACTATTAAATATGTATAAACTTCTTACTTTTTTGTCAAAAATCTCTTTTTTTAGCTCGTCTTGATTCATATGAATAATTTACAAAAGCTTTAATAAGCGGATGCGGGTTTAAAGGTCTTGATTGGAACTCCGGATGAAACTGTACTGCAATAAAAAATGGGTGATTTTTGAGTTCAACAATTTCTATAAGCTTATCATCTGGACTTTTACCACTAAATACAATGCCAGCTTCTTCAAACGCTTTAAGATAATCGGTGTTAAACTCGTACCTATGTCTGTGCCTTTCATATATAAGAGTTTGGTTGTATATTTTGTGAGCAAGTGTATTCTCTTCAATAACACATGGGTAGCTTCCAAGTCTCATAGTACCACCAAGTTGTTTGTTGCTACCTTCGATATAAACACCGTCTTTGACCCATTTGTCAGCAATGTGAATAACTTTGTTTGGGCTTGTTTCGTCAAACTCTTGCGAGTTAGCATCTAATTTTAATACATTTCTAGCAAACTCTATGACAGCAGCCTGCATACCAAGACAAATCCCAAGATATGGTATGCTATTTTCCCTTGCGTATTGGATAGCTAATACTTTACCATTAATACCCCTTGAACCAAAACCGCCAGCAACTAAAATTCCATCAACACCGGTAAGCAAACTCACACCGTCTTTTTCTAATTCTTCGGAATCTATCCAACGTAAACTTACCTTTATATTTAAACTGCCCCCACAGTGTATAAAAGATTCTATCAAACTTTTGTAAGCTTCTTTTAACGATACATACTTACCAACAAAAGCAATTTCTACAGTATCCTTTGGATATTTTATAGAATGAACCATTTTCTTCCACTCGTTTATATCAACTCCGGTATCTGGCAAATCAAGCTTGGATAAAACAGCCGAATCAAGACCTTCCTGATTTAAAGCAACAGGTACCTCATAAACCGTATCTACATCACATGCATTGATTACATCTTTTTTATCAACATTGCAAAATAGAGCTATCTTTTGCTTAAGAGCATCATCTAGTACAATTTCGCTTCTTGCAATAATAATATCTGGCTGTATACCTAAAGACTGCAGTTCTTTCACGCTATGTTGGGTGGGTTTTGTTTTGAGCTCATCTGTAACTTTAATGTAGGGTACCAATGTAACATGTATAAAAATGGCATTTTTGCTGCCAAGTTCTAATTTTAGCTGTCTTATTGCCTCCAAATAAGGCAATCCTTCAATGTCGCCTATTGTCCCACCAATCTCAACAAGCAAAATATCTTTATTTAATGCTGCCTTTTTAATGCGACTCTTTATTTCATCTGTAATATGGGGTATAACTTGCACAGTAGCACCTAAATAATCACCTCGACGCTCTTTTTCTATTACGCTGTAATACACTTGGCCTGTTGTAAAGTTATTGTCTTTAGTTAGCTTTAATCCTGTAAAGCGCTCATAGTGACCAAGATCTAGGTCTGTCTCTGAACCATCATCTAAAACATATACTTCACCATGCTGATAAGGGTTCATAGTGCCTGGATCAATATTGATATACGGATCAATCTTTAGCATAGAAATATTAAAGCCCCGTTTTTTAAGCAAAAAACCCAACGATGAGCTAGATATACCTTTGCCTAAAGACGAAACAACACCACCTGTTATAAAAATATACTTAGTATTCATACCTAACCTCTGTTTTTAAGATAAAATTCAACATATAAACATTATACCACAAGATTGTTTTTTTGCACAAATTATTCATTTTTTATTGGAAATTTTAACCTAAATAAGCTTCCAACACCAACTGTACTTTCTAACTCTATTGAGCCATTATAGAGTAATACAAGGTGCTTTACAATTGCAAGACCAAGACCACTGCCTTTGCTTTTAATCTTGTAAAAACGCTCAAATATCTTTTCTTGCTGACTTTTTTCTATACCTATACCGGTATCTTGTATTTCAAAAATATAATAATTATTATCGCTGTAGCATTTTAGTTTTATAAAGCCTTCTTTTGTATAAAAAAATGCATTATCAAGCAAATTATTCAATATTGTTTTTAAATGGTACTCATTAAATGGAATTGTTTTAAGTTCACATTCCTTTATAAACTCTATATTTTTCCTATTTATTAAGTGATTAATATTTAACTCATTCAATAGAGCCAAAATATCGACATCAAACAACACATCACTAGATTGCTTAAAGTGTTCTATTTCAGCTAATTGCAATATATTGTTTATTAAATCGTTTAAGCTTAGCGCATTTTGATAGATATACTTTAAAAATTTTTTTTGATCTTTTATATCTATATCCCTATTTAAAAGCAATGTTTCTGCATAGCCAACAATGCTAGTAATAGGTGTTTTTAATTCATGCGATGCGTTTGAAAAAAAATTCATCTTCATTGCTTGGTAAGATTCTTCCTTTGTTATATCTTCTATTATTATTATATAACCATTTTCTATTAAAATTTTATTGAATTTTAAAATTTTGTGTTCGAATTCAACTTTTTGAAAATTTTCTTTAATAAACTTGTCAAATAAAGCTAAAACTTTATAGTTTTCCCACCCATCTACTATGGATTTTCCAGGCTCAATATTGCAATCAAATATATACGAAACATAATTATTAGATAATATCACTGTATTTTTATTATCAACAAGCAATACACCAAGCTTTATATTTTCAATAACTTTAAGCAGGTTAGATCTATGTAAACTCAATTTGTCAATTTTTTGAGATTGTTTTTCAATAATTTTATTTACTATAGGAAAAATCCTAAAAAAAACATTGCCGTGATTTTGAAAGCTTTCGGGTATTAAGTGGTTAAAACCTTCTAAAAGAATAATAGTTAAAATAGCGTATAAAATTACGCTTAAAAAAAATAAGTGAAAAAAATGGAAAACAACCAAACAAATAATAAAATTGAATAATAAGGCAAAAAAAAACAAAAATTTATAAAATAAGGCCATAACCAACTTTTGGCTTTGATTTAATGATATTTGCTTTTGCGCCTAATTTTTTTCTCAAAGACGATATATGAACATCCACAGTTCTAGTTTGAACTTGGTTGTCATAGCCCCAAATTTTCGTAAACAATTCTTCACGGGAAAAAATTTTATTTGGGTTTGATAAAAAAAGGCTCAAAAGTTCAAATTCCTTTGTAGTTAAATCAAGTGTTTTGTTGTCTAAATTGGCGCTAAATGTGTTTAAATCAAGTTCAATCCCGTCATACCTTAATATATTGTCTTTCTTTTCAATTCTCCTTAGCAATGCTTTAATTTTAGCAATTAATACTTTTACAGAAAAAGGCTTAACAATATAATCATCTGCTCCATCAGACAACAGCTTTGTAATTACGCTTTCTTGTGATTTTGCACTTAAAATAATGACAGCGATGTCTTTATACTCATTCTTAGACTTTAACAATCTAAGAAAATCCTCACCTTGTAAGCCAGGTAGCATTAAATCTAAGATAATAAGATGAGGTATAAAATCTTTTAAGAGCAACATTGCATAATTGGCATCCTCTGCAACAACTGTTTTAAAACCCTCTTTATTTAAATTGAACTCAATTAAGTGAGATATTGTTTCTTCGTCTTCGACTATAAGTATATTAAACATTTTATAGGTCTTTTATACGCTTATGCTTAAAAATCTCTCCGGTTGTTATATACAGAGATAATTCTGCAATATTTGTTGCTTCGTCAGCTATACGCTCTATTGCACGCGCTATGAAAATCATTGGTATGGTTAAAATAGAGGCATTTTGCTCATTTGTTATTTGAGCCATTTCTTTAATAATTGACAATTCGCATTTATCAACATAATCATCGCTTTTAATAACAGTAATTGCCTTAGAATAATCTTTTGAAAAGAAAGAGTCAAGTGCTGTCTCAAGCATAATTACAGTTTTATCTTTCATATTTGAAATTTCGCTTGTATCAACTTTAAACTCGACAAAATCAATTTTCTCTATCCATTCTGCAATGTTTGTAGCATTATCAGCAATGCGCTCTAAAAATGTATTAATCTTTAAAGCAGACAAGACAATTCTTAAGTCTTCAGCCAATGGCCACCTTAAAGCTATCAAATTTGCGCAAAACTCATCTATATCGTTATCTAGGGCATCTACTTCGTCATCTAGGTCTTTCACTTTTTGAGCCAAATCCAAATCTTTGCGTATAAGCGCATCGATTGAATAAACAAACATCCGCGTAGCAGCTTGTGCCATATTGGAAATCTTGACTCTCAATTGTCTTAAATCTTCATCTAACAATCTCATATAAGCTCCTAGCCAAACCTACCCATAATGTAATCTTGTGTTTTTTTGTCTTTTGGGTTTGTAAACATAATATTTGTTTTATCGTACTCAATTGCTTCACCATCCAATAAAAAAAGCGTATACTCAGATACACGTGCCGCTTGTTGCAAATTATGTGTTACTGCTATAATAGTCAACTTTTTTGAAAGTTCAACCATTAAATCTTCAATTTTTGATGTTGATATAGGATCAAGCGAGGCTGTTGATTCATCAAACACCAAAACTTCTGGATCTACCGCAATTGCGCGTGCAATACAAAGCCTTTGTTGTTGGCCACCAGAAAGATTAGTTGCTAATTTATCCAATCTATCTTTTACCTCATCCCATAACGCAGCATCCTTGAGAGCTTTTTCTACCTTGTCTTTAAGCTCTGTTTTATTTTTTATGCCTTTTAATTTTAAACCAAATGCAATGTTTTCAAAAATTGACATAGGAAAAGCCGTAGGTTTTTGAAAAACCATACCCACCCTGTCTCTAAGCTCAATCAAGTCAATTTTGGGATCTAAAATATTTGTGTTATCAATAAAGATCTCGCCTTCATAGCGATTATTGGGATACAAATCATGCATGCGATTAAAGCACCTAGCAAGAGTAGTTTTTCCAGAACCAGAAGGACCAATGAGTGCTACAATTGTGTTTTCTTTTATGCAAAAATTTAAATCTTTCAAGGCGAGTTTATTTCCATAATAAAAATTAAAGTTCCTCACCTCAATTTTTTGTTTTCCATCTATTTTACAGATATATTTCAACGCCTAAACCTCCAATAAGAAAACAACCTACTTGCAATATTAAACAACAATACGCTAAAAGTCAAAATAATTGCCGCTGCCCAAGCTAAATGGTGCCAGCTATCATAAGGTCCCATTGCATAATCATACATTGTTACAGTCAGTGTTGCTATGGGTTTATTTAATTTATAACTTTCAAAATTGCTATTAAACGAAGTAAACAGTAGTGGGGCTGTCTCGCCTAGAATTCTTGATATCGCAAGTAAAATTACACTGACAATGCCCACTATGGCTTCTTTTGCGACTACTTTAAAAATCACTATATACTTTGGAGCACCCAGTGCATAGGCAGCTTCCCTTAATTCATTAGGGACCAATCTTAACATGTTATCTATTGAACTTATTACAATAGGTATCATAAGCAAAGCAAGCGCTATAGAGCCAGCCAATACAGAAAAACCACCCATTGGTACAACAACTAAAGCGTAAACAAAAATACCTATTATTATAGATGGTATACTTGTCATAGCATCAGAAACATTTCTTATGACATTTGACAAAAAACTATCTTTGCCATACTCACTCAAATAAATACCACCCAAAATACCAGTTGGTATACCTAGCAGACTAGCAATACCCACAACCTCCAATTGACCTAAAATAGCAAATTTCAAACCACCACCTTCTTCTCCTGGAGAAACAGCATTTTGTGTAAATACCGACCAATTAACATAATGAAAACCTTTCTCGATTAAACTAACAATTATCCAAAGTAAAAAAAATAAACCAATAAAAGCGCTAATTGTTGAAATTGACAAGCCTATATAGTTTTTTATTTTGCGTTTTCTCATTTCAATCCCTCACTTTTCGCAAAAAAAACATTTTTGATCCAATAATCAAGAGAAAACTTAACAAAAATAAAATAAAAGCCAACAGGTACATTGAAGACAAATAAAGATGAGAACTAGCTTCTGTAAACTCGTTTGCTATTGTTGCTGTAACTGTAGTAGTAGCAGACATCAATGACGTAGGTAAACTATCTTGATTTCCAATAACAAAGGTAACAGCCATTGTTTCGCCTATCGCCCTACCTAAACTAATAAGTACAGCTCCAATGATAGCACCTTTTGAATATCTAAACATAACTTTAGATATGGTTTCCCATTTAGTTGCACCTAACGCATAAGCGGACTCTTTAAGCAAATCCGGTGTTATCTTTAACGCGTCCCGCGTTAAAGCAGCAGTAAATGGTATAATCATTATAGCAAGCACCACACTTGCTGTAAACAAACTTACGCTTGAAGAGTACCCATAAAAATACTGACCTACTATGGGTAATTTTGCTAGAGTAGCATTAAAAAGAGGCTGCACATATTTTTCGATTAAAGGACCTAAATAAAACAAACCCCAAAAGCCATATATTACACTAGGAATTGCTGCAAGTAACTCTATTGCTATACCAATGGGTGTTTTTAAAAAATTTGGGCAGATTTCAACCAAAAATATCGCAATACCAAGTGCTATAGGTATAGCTATAATTGCAGAAATAACAGTCGTCAAAAATGTACCAATTAGTGCAATTAGACCGCCAAATTTATCAAAAGCTGGTGACCATACATTACTTGTTATAAAGCTAAAAAAACCGAAATGATTTATAGCATCTTTTGAATTTATATATAAAACAAGAAATAAACCAAAAATAACAAGCAAAACAAAATAAGCAAAAAACATAGAAATGTGTTTAAGAAAAAAATCAATCATAACGAACTTTTTTTTCATAACCAATCCTTTTTAAAAAATGGGAGATATCTTCCGTTTTTTAAAACTTATTTTCACTCAAATATTTAAATATAAAGTTTTTATTGGATTGAGGAAGCGGTATATATCCTAAACTTTCTGCTGCTTTGTCGCCATTTTTAAAAGCCCACTTAGTGTAAACTGGGTATAAAAAAGTAGCACCCGCACCATTGATGTTTGCACCATAAGATTTACCTAAACCAATAAAGGTTAAAAAAGCCAAACTAAGAAAAAACCATTTTAATAATTTCATACATACCCCCAAATTGGCGCTATTTTGACGCCTACTTTTTATATTGTATATTATAAGTTGTTAATTAAACATCAAGAAATTGTAAAATTTTTGTAAACTGACTACTGTAATGATTTGATAATTTCAATAAAATCCTGCTCGCCAATTTGACCTGGCACCCTAACTTTTGGTATACCCTGTTTATTTATAAAAATAGTCGTAGGCGTAGCAAAAATCCCACCCAGTGGAGCAGTTTGGCTATAGTTGCCCCAATAGAGAGGATATTTAACGCCAAATTGTGAAGCAAATGCTCTAATTTCTTGAATGTGATCGAATGGATCAACACCTATTATAATCACATTTTTCTGATTTTTACCATAAAGCGCATAGAGCTTATTTAGCGTAGGCACTTCTTTTTGACAATAATAACAGCCAATATCAAAAAAAGTCATCACAACAATTTTACCTTTAAAATCTGACACATTTGCCCTTTGAGCATTCGTGCCAATTAAATCTAAATTAAACGCAAAAGCATTGCTTGTTATAAACAAAATCGTTACTAACACAAACAAAAATTTCTTTACAAACATAACAAAACCTCCTCGCTAAAGGCTTAAAGTTAGCACAGATAAATATAAAAATCAATTATTTTAAACAGACTTTATTTATTTTTTTTCTCGCTTACATTCATTAGCCAATATACTATACCTAAAATTAAAACTAGCAAACCAAGTATAGCAACCTCTTCAGATTTTTGAGGCTCAAGTGAAAATATCAGTATCTTTCGCAACAATGCCGCCATTGCAAGACTAATAAACACATTTAAAGCAAATTTTTTTCCCTTTAGACGTTTTACTTCTTCTTCTAAAAGCTCCCTTATCGTCCACAATATCAACATAGCCCCAAGTATATTTATCACTGTGTTTTCGAATGATGAAGTAGAACTTATCAAAAATTTAGCTATATCAGAAACAAACAAGAAAAATATTAAAAAACTTGTTAATACAAGCAAACTAACCAAACCAACATCAAAAAAATAAGAAATTCTTGTACTTATACGAACAATGTTTGTTTCAATTTTACTTTTTGCAATATAAAATTGGCTTTCATCAATATATGAACTTGTCATTATATCCAAATTTATATCCAATATCTTATCTACTGACAGTTTTAACTCTTCCTGTCTGTGAAAGACATCATAATTTTCTAATATAAGGCTATGCAAAAAAGATCTAACAAAGGTCATTGTAGCACTAACATAATGCGATGGTAAACCAATCTGTGCGTGCACTTCTCCAATTTTATTAATCTTTCTTAGGTAATCTTCATTGTATTTTCCGCTAAATAATTCTAAAAACCACAACTTTAACTTTTCTTTATGACGATTTTTTATTTCCTCATCAGATAAAAATTCACTATAGTTATCAAATTTAGATATAAATTGATGGAGCTCTTCTACAAAAGAATTAGCGTTGTTTTGCGCTAATTCTTTTAAACTACCAAGATTGTTAACATCTTCTTTTGTAAAATTGTATATTTGGTTAATCTTTTCTATTGTTTCCATATTGTGTTTTTTAAGATAAAAAAAAGGATTTGTCAAGAAAAAATCTTATGGGAATGCGTCAGTTATATGGAACTTTTCCTAAATCAACTAAAAAAGCTTTAAAAGGAGCAATAAATTGCATAGCTTCGCCTTTTGAGCCTTTAAATGTCATTTTTGTAAACATTCCCATATTTAAAAAACCAAAATCTCCAGCTGCCAAGGATTTCCAATTCTTAGTAGTCGCATACATTACAAATTCAGGGTGTTGATCTTTTTCTACACCACCGTAAACACAAACAGCCTTACCATTTTCATATTTAACCTCAACCTCTGAAATCACTTTTGGGTTGCAATCCTGTCTGTAAAAAGCTATAGACTTCTAGCCTTTTTCTTTGTTTACATGTAATTTGACCATTATGCCATAGTAGACTGTAGATGCTCGTTCCAGTAAGAACAAAATTCTTTGATCCAATTGGGACTCATACATGGCTCTGCAGCATACGATATAGAGCTTAAACCCAACAAAATCAACGAACTTAATATTAACCATTTAAACATACACACCTCCAAAAAATGACATATTCATAGAATACGATTATACAATATATAACTAAATTTTTTATCAACAAAAAACTTGCAAATTTTGTAATTTTTTTAAATATTAGAGTTTGGGTGGCTTAGACTTATTTGTAAAAAACCATTTTATATGCCTTAGAGCTTCAAATAAAAAAGGCACATAAAAACTAAATATTTTTATAATATTTTTAGGGTAAAAAACCACTTTAAAACCCTTTTTATCTTCTTTGTGGAGTCTTTTTAAAAAAGCTACAAACAATTTTTTATTTTTTTGCAGCAGAGTCTTGCTTAGCATTTTGTTGTATCTATCTAAAAGCATTGTGTTTTTCCATCTTAAGAGTTGCTTTTTGTCATATCCAAGACCAAGCGCATACCTATATGGTGATTTAATAAACTCTAAACTTTCAAACAATTTATCAATATCAGAGATTAATGAAATATTATTTTCATGCAATCTCCAAACTGCGATTGTTTTGTTTAAAAGAATCACATTACCCGAAAGGCACAGTCTTAAAAAAGATTCAACATCTTCATTTATTATATCGTGCTTATAAAATCCGATTTTTAGAGCAGCTTGTCTTAAAAATAGCGTTGCTGCATGAAAATAGGGAATTTTATTCCAATTGAGAAACACATAAAAACCATTAATACATGTTTCTTCTTTGCGTTTGTATGTTATTCTTGAATTATCATACACAGTTTCGGCTAGTGCCATAACCATAACAATATTTGCACATTCTTTTTTGTGGTAAAAATCTATTTTGTCTATCATTGTGGAAATGGCATCAGTTGATATCAAAAAATCATCGCCATCAAGATTCAGTACATAATCACCCGTTGCATACTCGTATAAAAGCTTTCTATGGTTAGCTACCCTGCCAATGTTCTTTTCGTTTCTATAATACTTTAAACGCTTATCTTGGTATTGTTTTACAATATCTTTTGTTTCGTCAACAGATGCATCATCGGATACTATTACTTCTAAATTTGGATAATCTTGTCCTAAAGCAGAATCAATAGCTTGTTTTATATATTTTGCTTGATTGTATGCTGGTATAGTAATTGACACCTTTGGTTTATTCATTATGTATCCTCAAAATTTTACTAAATACTAACAATAACAAAAAAAACTCACTGGCAACAAACGCAATGCTTGCCCCCAAATCTTTAAAAAAATACCCTAATGTTAAACAAGTTATTATATCAAATATTGATACAAACACAATGCATTTTGTAAAGTACCTTTCAAAATTTAGGTTGATTAGACCAATTGTACCAAATAGGTAATTAAAACTACCAAAAAATATTACAAAACTTAAAACCCTCATGTCAATTACAGCTTCAATCATAGGTTTTGCGGCAATTATTTTTATAATAAAATTAGAAAATATCAATACTAGAAAAACAATTACAAAAAGTATTAAACCATAGTATTTTGCTATAGAAAATAAATTTTTAATAGCATCTTTTCTTGATATAGTATGGTATTTTTTTGATAAATGCGGGTATAAGCTTTGACCAATAGGGCTCATTAAAGCCTGCAAGCTTATGATAATTTTTGACGCCAATGCATAATAGCCCACAGCTGTGTTTGTAGATACAAGCCCTAAAAAAAATGTATTTGCATTTCTATAAATGTTTGTTGATAGTATTGCTAAAAATAAATGCCAGCCATCAATAAGTTGATTTTTAATATTTGCTAAATTAAATGAGAATTTGATATTAAATTGCTTTATTGCAATATAGAAAGCTACCAAACCTCCCACCAAAAAGCCCAGTGAATTAATCAAGGGCACATATAAGTAATTTTTTTCTTGCCTAATAAAAATAAATATGCACAAAGTAAAAAAAAGCTTTATCAGTATATTAATAAATGTGATATATTTCATTTTTTCTAAACCCTGGAAAAGCCAAACAGGAAAAAGCATCTGTCCAATCAATATAAGGAGAGAAAAATAAAATATCTCATACTCGCTATAAAACTTTTTAAAACTAAAAATAATAACTGTAGAAAAAATTATGCTCAAAATAACAAAAGCTAATTTAACAAACAAAACAGATGAAAATACTTCAGAAATTTTTTGAGAATTGTCACGGTTTATTGATATTAATTTTGTTGCAGACAAGCTAAAGCCGTAATCGGTAAAAATAACGAAGTATGCAGCAAAAGATTGAGCAAAAGCTACAAGACCGTACTTTTCTATACCAATTGTTCTAACTAAGTATGGTATGGTAATAAAAGGCAAAATGTAGTTTGCGCCCTGCATTAAACCCAAAAAAAATATATTTTTAAAAACTAGTTTTCTATCTTCGCTTAATCGCATAAAATTGTTAAAAGACTATCAGCATCGTTTAAAATCATCCTCTACTCTAATAATGTCATCTTC
>Ga0080003_1000118_pt1 | contig 56618 bp, 47 predicted proteins | sample JossMetagenome_FD_69206 | JGI IMG/M metagenome (GOLD analysis project Ga0080003, IMG submission 69206) | Hot spring microbial communities from Joseph's Coat, Yellowstone National Park, USA - JC2_E (SPADES assembly) (version 2) | ecosystem: Environmental > Aquatic > Thermal springs > Hot (42-90C)... | reverse complement strand
GAGGGGAGGCTTGCACAAAAAAAGCATTCATTCTTCCAGCAAGCATAAGGCTCCATTGGTCGGTAAAATTGATCTGGTGCTGATAGAACGGGGAAAGGGTAGAAAAGGTATCAGCTGTGGAGAAATAGTTAAAAACATTATAGTACATCCCTGGGCGGCCAGGAACAGGAATATCGGTAAGATAGGGGTTTTGGAAAAGAGGACTAGTAGCTGCTGCAAAAGAAACAATGGGGCTGAAATCACTGTATGTCAGCGGTTGAGTCAAATTCCAGATATTAATAGGTGAATGCCATACACCAGAGTATTCGGTGTCTGAAAAATATCTAAACTCAATGCCTGCGTCTATCATATGATGCAAAAGAAGCGAATGGGCTTTAGTAGATTCTTCTGCTGTTTCTTTTAAGCTATCCGTTTCTTTATTTCCAGGAAGTGTATCAAACTGGGCTCTTAGTTCCAGTCTATCATCAAAATCATAACCAGAGGGAAGTACCGCCCAAAATGTTGATGGAATGGCTTGATCGATCAGCGTGCTGAAATATTCGAAAAGGGAGTTATTTACAACAGAAAGATTGTCGTTAATCTTGAGATTTTCAATCGCTTGAGCTACATAATAGGTTTGATTTGTTGTATTTTCTGGGTTGGCAAATAGATTTGTCCTTCTGCTTATCGGAACTAAAGGTCCCCAATCTACCGCATAGCCAGCCCCAGGAGGAGCAGTACCAGGACCAGGATGGAAGACCCCAGGAGGTCCATACCAACCAGCCCACGTTCCAGTTTGATAGAGATCATTATCGATCAAGGATTGGGTGGGTCTATCCAGGCCAGCAACAGTATTTAAATGATTTAGGTCCAGTTCGGTATTAAAATCAATGGATAAATTTTCGTAAGGTTTGGCTCCAATATTCAGATAGAAACACTGTCTTTGAAGATAAGCTCCATCATAGTAATTGTAAGGGGCATAGCCATCTTGACCGAAATAATCGAACCGATAAGCAAGCTTATCCTTTATCACAGGACCTCCTAGATCGATATTCCACATATTGGTTGAATACATGCCAACGGTGTAACTGGCGTTGCCTCTGAATTTGTCGAAATAGGGTTGTTTGGTCACCTCATTGGCAAATCCTCCCGCAAGCTCCTGAGGACCATACACAATGCTGACTGGTCCTGTAACGACATCTAAATTATCGTACGCATTCATGTTCATAAGCGGCCCCCATTGTGCAGATTGGCTAAAACCAACAAGCATGCCATTTCTGTATGTTGTGGCGGGTAATCCTCGGATGACAGGTTCAGCCACAGGGCTACCGGTCATTTGAGTAGGGTTAACTCCAGGAGTAAAAGCGGCTAGATCATTTACTGACTGTGCATTAATGGTATTCATTTCTTGCCTTGTAACCACTTGCACCGTTCTTGGTGTTTCGATGATTTTCATGGCAGGTCCAAGAACACCTGTTTCCTCATTAGTAGAAACAACATTTTCTTCTTCGGGTAATTCTTCTTGCGCTGTGACGCTTATTGGCAAAAGGATTGGTAGATTAGGTGGAAGCTTTGCCTCTGGCCCAGAAGGCGGAACAGTTGGAGCTGTTTCAGGGGGGGAAGTAGGAGAAGTCTCCTCTGGGTGAGCTCCTTCTGTAGGGGGTTGATTTTCGGGAGAAGGCTCGGTGGATTCTTGTGGGGGAAGTTGCTCTGTAGAAGGCTGACCAGTCGAAGGAAGTTGGGATTCTTCAGCAGAGGGTTCTCCTTGAGTGTTAGGAAGTGGTAATTCTTTTGCAGGTTGAGAAAAAAGATTGAGCGAAAAAAAGAATGTGACAAACAAAAAAACACTAAGGGCAAAAGGGTTTATTTCTTTTAGATAAACCATAACATGGATCGAAGTAAAATTGCCTAAGGCATTTCATTGAGATGACAGATAAATTTCAAGAATAACCTTTTTTATCCGCTGCCTGCGCTTCGTTATTCTCTTGAAAGCTTTTTTTTATGAAAAACAATCTACTGAACTAAAATTCCCATCCTCCTACTCGTGAACTGGCAGAACACCGGTTACTTAGTCAAGCGGAACTGGACAGGGACAACTGCCTGAGATTCCACAGGGACATTCCCAGACATTGCCGGATGAAATCTCCATCTTTTGACAGCATCCATAGCTGCGGAGTCAAGATCATGGAATCCTGAACTCCTATAGATGCTCAGAGAGGAAACGGTACCTGCAGGAGATATCTTCACCCAAATATAAACCATTCCTTGTTCTCCTTTTTTCCGGGCTTCTTCAGGATAAATAGGCGGAGGATTTTTGAGATAATCCGGCATGGCCATAGCAGTGACACGCTGAGAAACAGGCTGTGGAGGTCTGGGTGCTGGTTTTTTTAATGGCTGAGCCTTTGGTTTTTGGACAACTGCCTTTACCATGTCATCAGGATGAATGATGGGTTGCTTTGGGGATTCGGTTTTTGGTTGAAGTTGTTGTGGTTCTGGCGAAGGGACAAGTTCTATCATGGATGGGGGCAGCGCAGGTGGATTCAAATTTGATTTAGGACTAAGAGATAATCCAAGCCCAAAAAGTAGGATGGCGTGGAAACTGACCGAAAGTATCCATCCCCAAACTTCAGAATCTATCTGAATTTTATTGGTAAAATTTTGACATTTTTCAATCGCATCTGAAAACAAGCCATGCTCCTCGTGTGCTACAGAAGGCTCTGCAGTAAAGTATGTTTTGCTCTGATTTTTCCATAGTACTTTTATCATTTGACACCCCCTTTCTCCTATTAATTTCTTTTTCTTTCCTTCGACCTTAGGAAGAATTTCTGTAAGAACAAATTAATCTCTAGAAGTTTAATTTAGCGAAAATCGTAGTTTAATTTTTCTTAAAGTTATAGGATAGGGAGCAAAAAAATATTAGACTAGCCTAAAGAGATTAGCAACGGGAATAAAGGGTAGCTGGGTTTGTTTGGGGCCATGGCATTGGTATGGTACTGCTATTTCTAGCCCTTCTGCCGGTATGAACTATGGACTTGGTAGGGTTGAAAATAGTTGCCAACAGATAGATTAGGTTTTGGTTATTCTCGGATAAATGGAAAGCTTGGCACAATATAGAGAATTTAGCTGTTTGTAGCGGATCGTCATGTTACCATGAACTGATACGAGTGCTTGAATAATTCTTTTCCCAAGTCCTAAATTGCCAGGCCTTGTCTTTGTTGGCTTGATTCTGTTGAAAACATAGAGTTGGGCGCTGTTCACCCCTATTTTTTTCATTCGTATAGTAATGTCTCCAAAGCCATGCTTCATAGCATTGGCCATTAAGTTATAAAGAATCTGTTTGAGATAGGATGGATCGGCTTCAATGGAGATTCCGGCTTCTTTTTCCACATATATGTGACGGCCTTCGTTTTCACAAAGAAGTCTAAAGCCTTCGATAATGATTTCTGTAGTTTTCTCAAGTTCCATTTTTTCCCAATGGATGGTCAGATTCCCTTTTTCTGCTTTAGTTAAAAGGATGGCTCTTTCCATATGCTGTTGCAACCGCTCCAGTTCAGACTCAATCGCTTCAGCAATTTCAGGATCCATTTTTTCCAATGATTTTTCTAATCGGATTTTTGCAAGTGTCAGCGGTACCCGCAGCTCATGAACTAGTTCAGCAGCTTCTTTTCCAGACTCTTCAACAACCTTTTGTATTTTAGAAAGCAGCTTGTTGATTTCATTGACAAGAGGTAAAAATTCTTCGGGATAACGATCGGCTTTAATTCTTTGCCATGGGTTATGGGGGTCAATAAGCTCGAGATCAGAACGCAGCTGTTCAATTGGTTTACTCAACAATTTTGCAAGAGCATAGCCTGCAACCCCAAAACTGACAACCATTGCTAAAGCATATGAGGCTTCCCAGCGGACTAATTCTCTTCGATGTTCTTTGGATTGAAGGAACCTGGCTTCTTTTGCGGCAGCGATCCAATGGAAAATAGCGGATAAGAAAAGAAAAATGAAAGAAAAAACAACAGTAAAAAGATGCCAGCGTCTTAACATTTCATTTATCGGTTGGATGTTTTAAAATAAAACCAACTCCTCTAATCGTATGGAGCAGGGGAGGCAAGCCTGGCAAATGAATTTTTTGTCTTAAATGATTGATATGGACATTTACTAAAGCAGTTTCTGAATCAAAACATCTATCCCAAATTTTTTCGGTGATGACGGCTTTATTAACAGGGTTTGGAGCTGATTCGAGTAAAAGCCGTAAGAGCTCAAACTCTCTATTAGTCAGTTCGATGCTCTGGCCTGCACGAGAAACCGTTCTACGGGTAAGATCCATCTCCAGATCTTCGAATTTGAGTACCGAAGGAGTAATAGGAGAACGTCTGCGCAAAAGAGCCCGAACCCTGGCAAGCAGTTCTAGCGTTGAAAAAGGTTTGGTTAAATAATCATCTGCTCCCGCATCCAAACCATGGACGCGGTCGCTAACTTCAGCTCTGCCAGATAAAAAAAGAATGGGAAGAGAGATCCCTTTTCGACGAATCTGCTTCACAATGCCAATGCCATCCTTTTCCGGCAACATCAAATCAAGGATTGCTAAATCATAAGAGTAATTTTCTAAAAGCCATTGGGCCTCTTCCCCATCTTCACATTCCTCAACACTATACCCTTCAGCTTGCAAGGCTCCTTTGACATGCTTACGGACTTTTTGATCATCTTCCACAATCAATATCTTCATCCTAGATAGAAATATGCTTCAAAAAAGCCGAAATTTCAGCCAACCTTTTCTTGCTTAGGGCATAATGCGCTGCGCCATTCTTCGTAAAGCCATAGAGCGATCAGCGGCATCGATAACCACTTCTATAAGCCAGAAGGAATCTCTGTTTACAATGGCTCTTTCAATAGCCTCTTTCAGCTCTCTATTTGTTTTTACCACGCAAGATCTTCCACAGCCCAACAACTCAGTAATTTTGCTATAATTCCAATTCATTAAGTCGTTGAACGGTCCATCTAGAAAAATCCGTTCAGTAGAATATCCACTATTGTTCAACAACAGGATAATGGGATGGAGCTTATATCGGCAGGTAGTTGAAAGCTCAATGCCTGTCATTTGAAAAGCACCATCCCCACAGATCACAAAAGGAATCAGATGAGGCTTTGCTAATGCTGCTCCTATAGCAGCAGGAATAGAAAATCCAACAGAAGCATAGTAGGCGGGACTGATGAATTCAGTGCTTTCATGGATAACCAGATCTATGGAACCAAAAAGCGACTCGCCAACATCAGCAATGACAACAGTTTGAGAAGATAAAAAGGCGTTGACGATTGTAAAAAAAGAGTTGACTGATACTCTTTGATTTTCATCGATCTGATCGATGGAACGGATGGAAGGATGGGGGAGATTCTGAGGGAGTGTTTTTCGAATGTTTAAAGACAAAAGGCCTCGGACGAAGTCTTCAAAGCGAACATCTTCAAAGGTATGGTGACGGATCATTAGCTTTTCGCTTGTCGCATAGATACATTTGCCCATATCTAACACCGATCGTGTTGAGCCTAAGGTAATGTCGGTCATGAACACTCCCAGGAGGATCAGACAGTCGCTTTTTTCAAAAAAGGCGCATACCTCTTCGCTTCCTGTTGCTCCTTCATAAACGCCGATATAATGAGGATGGGTTTCAGCTATAACCGATTTGCCCAACAGAGTGGCGCTTACGGGAATACCGGTTGTCTCGGTTAGCTGCTCAAGCTCCTTTTGTAGGCCAAATCTCTGAATTTCAACATCTGCCAGAATGAGCGGCTGGGTGGCCGTTTCTATCATTTGCTTTGCTTCCGTTAGAGCTTCCTCCAAAGCCTTTGGATCGGAATGAAAATCTCCCGATAAAGAGATTTCGTCTGGAATAGCTATTTCAGCGCTTGCCATATCTCTAGGAATTTCTAAGTAGGCGGGTCTTTTGTATTGAAGTGCCAACCAAATGGCTTTTAGGATCTGCTCACCAATGTCCCGAGGATTTTCTAAAATGGCTGCAAACACAGTCAAAGCTTCAAAAACCTTCAACTGGGTGTTGAAATCTTTTACCTTATGATGGAGGAGGGGATCTTTTTTCCTTTCACTTATGCCTGGTGCTCCGCTGATGACAAGCACTGGCGATTTTTCCGCATATGCTTCTGCTATTGGATTGGTGACTTTGAGCCCTCCTACACAGTAAGTGATGCAAACAGCACTTAGCCCATTGAGTCTAGCATAAGCGTCCGCAGCAAAACCAGCTCCTTGTTCATCACAAGTATTAATGATCTGTAGGCCTTCTTTGATAAATGTATCAAGAATTTTTAGCGAATAGTCTCCAGGCACTCCAAATACATGGAGGACCTTGTGGGCCAGAAGTTGTCGAGCGAGATATTGAGTAGTTGTCATGCTTATGTTTTAGCTTAAAAATCGATTTTTTAGGAATTTTCTTTTTGGTTTTTCACACTTTTTAACGGCTGGTTGGAGTAGTCCACTATTTCTTTGAGAAAAGGAGCTGTAGGGCTATGCCGGATTTCCGCTAAGGCTTCAGGCGTTCCTGTTCCTATGATTTTACCCCCCTCTTCCCCTGCTCCTGGACCAAGTTCGATGACATAATCGGCTTCGGCGATAACATCAGGATGATGTTCAATGATCACAACCGTGTGTCCATATTCCACTAAGCTCTGGCATAAATGCAGAAATTTTTCAATATCGGCTAAATGAAGCCCAATAGTCGGTTCTTCCAAAAGATATAAAATTTTGGGTTCTTTCTGGGCGCCCCATTCAAACATTTTTTGAATGCGCTTTTGCTCCATGGCGATGAGCTCTTTGGCTAGTTTAATCCTTTGAGCCTCTCCTCCAGAAAGAGTGGGAGTAGGCTGACCAAGACATAAATACGAAAGACCTATTTCACAGAGGATCGAAAAGGGTTTTCTTAGTTTTTCGATAGAAGAAAAAAAATGGCAAGCTTCGGCAACGGTCATATGGAGAACTTCAGCTATTGATTTTCCCTTATACAAAATTTCAAGGGTTTGCGGATTATACCTTTTGCCTTCACAAGACTCGCAAGGAAGGTAAAAAAGAGGAAGCAGAGGCATGCTGATCTGAATTGTCCCATTGCCTAAACAATCAGGACATCGGCCTTCTTTAGAGTTATAGCTAAACCGGCTTTTAGTATATCCGCGCTGTCGGGCCAGTGGGGTTTGTGAAAAAAGATCCCTAATGCTATCAAACAAACCTAAATAGGTTATGGGGGTTGATCTAGAGTTCTTGCCTATGGGCATCTGATCAACAAAACAAACCGAACTGATGGCTTCGGCTCCACTCAGACGCTTCCAGCAGCCTTTTATAGAGCTCCTATGTGATTTACCAATAGCTTCTTTCACAGCCATAAAAATGCCATCTCTAAGCAATGTGCTTTTGCCTGAACCACTAACGCCACAAATGACAACGAGCCGACCTAGGGGGATTTCCACTGTTAAATCATGAAGATTATTCGAAGAGATCCCTTCAATCTTAAGCCAAGCTGTGTTCTTCTTGCAGCTTCTTCGTTTTCTTCCCATCCAAGGATGCTTCATTGGTTTGGTGAGGTACTGGGATGTCAAAGAGTTTTGAGAATGAAGGAGAGCCTGATAATTTCCTTGAAAGACAACTTGTCCTCCCTCTGATCCAGCTCCAGGACCTAGATCTACGATTTTGTCCGCTCTTTTCATTGTCTCTGTATCATGTTCGACGATGACAAGGGTATTGCCTTTAGTTTTCAGCGCTTCCAGACTATTGAGTAGTTTTTGGTTCTCGGTTGGATGAAGTCCGATGGTTGGTTCATCGAGGATATAAAGGATGCCTTTGAGATTAGAACCGAGTTGGGAACATAAATAAATTCTCTGCAGTTCTCCTGCCGATAAGGACTGAGAGGATCGCTCCAGACTTAAATAGTAAAGCCCTATGTTACAAATAAATTCGAGTCGTTTAATAATTTCTGGAACGATTTTTTCTACAATCTCTTTTTGTTTTACAGATGACTCGATAGAGCGCATATAGTTAACTAGCTCCCCTATAGGAAGCGAGCAGAGGAAGTCAATGGTCGGTTTTGTATTTTGTAATAGCCAGGGAAGAAACACTGATCTAGCCAGAGCGTTGAGTCTTTTCCCTTGACAGTCAGGACAAAGCATCGGCTGTTGCTCTGCCTGGTCCTCTTCCTCTCCGACTGTTCCCTTTCCCAGACAGGTTGGACACCATCCTAAGGGAGAATGAAACGAAAATAGTCTTGGATCAAGCTCATCGAAGCTTTTCCCACTTTGAGGGCAGTGAAATTTAGTACTAAAAAGATAGTCTTTCTGATTTTTCGCATCACATAAAATGAGCGTTTCTTTTCCTAAACTCAAAGCCAAGGCAACATTTTTCTTTAACTCTTCAAATGAAGTAGTTTCGTTGACATTTCCGATCCAAAGATCAATGGTATGATTCTTAAATCGGGAAAGGCTGGGAAATTGCTGGCAATCATACCACTGACCATCTATGCGAAAGCCTGCATAGCCCTTTTTTTGAGCCCATTTCCCAAGCGCAACATAAATACCTTTTCTTTCTCTAATCAGAGGAGCTAAAATTCGGTATTCTTCTTTAGAGGAGAGTCTGAAACGAATTGCTTCTAATATATCTTCCTGAGTTTGCCGTATGGCTTCTTCTTTTGTTTCAGGATCAAAGGGAATGCCTGTTTTGGCAAAAAGTAATCTAAGGTAGGGATAGATTTCAGAAAGGGTACCAACGGTACTCTTAGATCCTGGTCTGTTGGATCTCTGTTCAATTGCTATGGATGGAGGCAGACATTCTATATCGTCAACCTGTGGTTTTTCAAGAGATTGGATAAATTGTCTGGCATACCCTGAAAGAGAATCTAGAAATCTTCTCCTGCTCTCAGCAAAAAGAACGTCAAAGGCCAAGGTCGATTTCCCCGATCCGCTAATTCCGGTAAAAACAGTTGTTTTGGCTAATTCGATTTCGAGAGAAATGGACTTTAGATTGTGATGACGGGCTCCGCGAATGAAAAGAGATTGGCATTTTGATGGAAAAAAGGAAGAGGCTGTGGGAAGAAAAGAATGGCTTGCCCTAAGCTTTTCTTTCAAAAAGATCCCTGTAAAACTTTCTTTTGCTGCAGCAATAGTTTCAGGAGGGCCTTGGGCAATAATTTTCCCTCCCAGCTTTCCTCCTAAAGGTCCAAGGTCAATCACCCAGTCGCTTGAGAGAATAAGGTCCAAGTTATGTTCAACAACAATCAACGTATTCGCTGCATCAACAAGTTTTTGTAAAAGGCTGATCAGGCGTTTGACATCATCAATATGTAGTCCTGTTGTTGGTTCATCTAGAATAATAAGTCTCTGCTTTGTGTGGCTTCTTGTTTTCTTGTTGAACAATCTTTCGGAAAGGATTCCTAGAATCTTTAGTCTTTGAGATTCTCCTCCAGAAAGCTGATTGAGTGGATGACCAAGTTGCAGGTAATCAAGCCCGACTTCTTCTAAAAGAGTAAGCAAAGAACTGATTTTTTTATGAAGGTTAGCTTGTCGAGAACTATCGGCAGCCTGCGGATCAAAAAACATTAAAGCTTCTTTTGCTGTCATTCTCAAGATTTGATCGAGGGATTTCCCATGGTACTGAATGGCAAGGATATAGGGTTGAAATCTTTTGCCTTTACAGACAGAACAAGGGATAAAAACGTCAGAAAGAAATTGCATCTCTATTTTTTCGTAGCCAAGCCCAAGACATCTTGGACAGCGTCCCTCGCCTGAATTGATCGAAAAATGGCTTTCTTCTAGACCCTGAATTTGAGCAGCTTCAGTTGAAGCAAAAAGTTGTTTGACATAAGGCCAGATGCCTAAATAAAGAGCTATATTTGATCTTGGAGTTTTGAAAATAGGTGATTGATCTATTTCAATAACTTCTTCTATATTTTCCCAACCTTTGATTAGGGCTCTGTCTGTGAGGAATGGTCCTGGAGGAGGATTTATCTCTTGTATTTTGTGGAGGCTGTAAGAAATTATCTCTTGAACAAGACTGCTTTTACCACAGCCACTAACCCCTGTGATGGTGACAAATAAGCCTAGGGGAATATCCACATCTAGCTCTTGCAAATTATGGATAGTAGCTCTGCGAATTTCTAAAAAACCAGATTGGGGCTTCCTCCTTTTTTGGGGAATAGGGATTGTTTTTTTCCCACTGAGATAGGCTCCAGTTAAGGAAGAAGAGCATGAGCAGAGTCCTTTCAGGTCTCCGGCATAGATGACTTGGCCTCCTTCAGCTCCACTACCTGGCCCAAGTTCTACAATATAATCGGCATGCTTAATAACCGTCTCTTCATGTTCCACCACCACAACGGTGTTGCCTTGATTTCTAAGCTTTTGAATCAGTTGGATAAGCCTTGAACAATCTTTGGGATGCAGCCCTATAGTTGGTTCATCAAGAACAAAGAGAGTATTGGTGAGTTTGTTGCCTAAACAGATGGTCAAATTGGCTCGTCGTGTTTCTCCTCCAGAAAGTGTTCGACTCGCCCTATCCAAAGTAAGATAGCCCAGTCCAATGTCATGTAGATAGCAAAGCCGACTGAGGATTTCTTCTTTAATCCTCATGGTTGCTTGATCAAAGGCTGGAATCTCCACCCCCTCAACAGTATGGATCAGTTCGTTTATGGGCAGCTGGAGAAACTCTCCAATGGAAAGTGCTGTTTTGCCAGAATCAATTTTGTAGCAGAGAGTCTTTTTATTAAAACGGCTTCCATTGCATTCTGGACATTGGGAATAGAGACGATAGTGAGAAAGAAAAATCCGAATATGAGTCTGATAGGTTTTTTTCTCAAGAATAGAAAAAAACCCTTTTATACCACACCAGCAATCTTCTTCCACTAGAATTTCAGCGGACTCCTTGGAAGCCTCTCCATGGATAAGATAGTCCCATTCGGCAGCTGAGTAGGCCGATATTTTTTTGGAAAGAGAAATTTTTCTTTTTTTAAGCATTCTCTCTAAAAAAGCCTGCCAATGGGCAAAATTTGGGGATTGAAACGGTCGAATAGCACCCTGTGCAATGGATAGGGTTTTATCTGGTATTACTTTATCATAGTCGATTGTGATGATCCTGCCGAAACCGTGACAAGTAGGACAAGCCCCTTTAGGATTGTTGAAGGAAAAGAGAGCAGGAAAAGGTTCCTCAAATTCTATATTATCAATAGGACAGAGCAGCTTATCGCTAAAAACAAGACTTTCCTTCTCAGGAAGGAGGAGGATCATTAATCGACCCTTTCCAGACTTAAAACTCTCATCGAAGATTTCTAACAGCTCTGTTTTCTTATGCGGCTCGGTTCGTTGGAGGCTATGAACCACCAAAAGTTCTTGGCAACCGAAGTCTGTTCTCTCTAGAATTTCTTCATCGATCCGGATTATTTTGTTCTCAAACCAAATTTTTGAATATCCCTGGGATAGAAGCATCAGGCAGGCTTCTTTGAAAGGAGTGTGTGCTGAAAAGTGCACAGGAAAACAGATAAGAAAATCTTTTTGGGGATAGGCGCTATAAAGAAACTCTGTAAGGGTCTTAGGGGAGGATTTTCTTATTTTTTGATGGCATTGAGGACAGAGAGGATAGGCAAGCCTGGTGTAAAAAAGCTTTAAGTAATCAGCAATGCCGGTCATGGTTGAGACCGTACTTCTGGTATTGGCACTCGTATTGTCTTGTTCAATAGCGATAGCAGGTAAAATTCCTTCAATGGCTTCAGCTTTTGGTTTTTCGGCTCTTAAAAGAAATTGTCTTATGTATGGAGGAAAGGTTTCGATGTAACGGCTCTGGCCTTCGGCAAATAGGGTATCAAATGCCAGCGAAGATTTGCCTGAGCCACTAAGACCAGTAATGACAGTCAGAGCTTTATGCGGGATATCCAGATCGATGGCTTTTAAATTATGAGTACGGATTTTTCGCAACCTTATTGATTCGGTCTCATTCATATCATTCGTTATGTACTATTTTTCTTGCGCTTTTTACTTGCTTTCCAAACGAAGTCCTTTCAAATGATAAAAGGCCTCAAGAATGGAAAGGAATCAAAAAAGAAAATAAACTTAAAACTTTCATTCCTCCTATTAACCCACTAAAAGCATATAATGAAAGAAGCTTCTTTTCCAAAGAACTGTTGGGAAGAACCCTTTCTTAGAAGGCTATTAGTTCTCCCCCTAGCTCTAGCTCTTTCTAACTGTGCGGTTGGTCCAGACTACCATAGACCAGCAGTGGAAACACCTTTGGCTTTTAAGTGGGGGAACAGCCCTAATGCTGAAAAACCTTCGACAGGCCAGGACAATGTCTCGATAATAGAGCAACAGACTGCTTCTGGTAAAAGGTTCGAAGGGATCCGTTGGAAAAAAGCCCTTCCACAAGATGCGATTGCTAAAGGGGAGTGGTGGAAGATTTTCAAAGACCCTCTTTTGGATCAACTGGAAGCGCAGCTGTTGGTTGGCAACCAACAGCTCAAGGGTATTTATGCACAAGTGGTGGAGGCAAGATCTCTTGTAACTCAGTCACTTTCCAATTTTTTCCCTCACATTGGCTTTTATCCTTTTTATTCGCGCTTACGATTTTCTCAAAACCAACCCTTTTTCTTTCTACAGCATCCTGTGGTTGCACCTGTTCTTAGTTCTACTGGTCCGACAGGACAATTTGTTCAATTTCAGACTGGATTACCTATTTATTGGAACGAATGGGCTTTGCCTCTTGCTGCATCCTACGAGGCTGATATCTGGGGAAGGTATCGGCGCGAACTGGAAGCAGCTAAAGCCTCTGCTCAAGCCACGCAAGCCGCATATGAATCTCTGCTTCTTACATTGCATGCAGAACTTGCCACTGACTATTTTTCCATTCGTTATATAGATGCTCAATTGGCTGTTTACCGCTATATGATAGACGTGTTTAGGGATAATCTTTATTTGGTGCAGAGCCGATATGATGGAGGGCTAGCCAATGAGCTTGATCTGGCAAGGGCTAAAACCGATTTGGCTAACCTCCAGTCTCAATATATTGGATTGGAAAACACCAGAGCCCAAATTGAAAACGCCATTGCAGTGCTTTTGGGTAAACCTGCTTCTTCTGTAAAGATTGCATCCAATCCAATTTCTGGATCTCCACCCGTACTGCCCGACTATCTTCCTTCGGATCTTTTACAGAGAAGACCTGATGTCGCTCAAGCCGAAAGACAAATGGCTGCGGCTAACGCCGACATTGGTGTGGCTCTAGGTGCTTTCTTTCCTTCTGTAAATCTTTTAGCTTCGGTAGGGTTACTGAGTTCTACTGTAGAAATGCTTTTTAATGGCTCAAGCAGGTTTTGGACTCTCGGCCCCTTTGTCAGTCTTCCTATTTTTGAAGGAGGTCAATTGGTGGCTGGCCTCCAACAAGCCAAAGCGGCATATCAAGCGGCTGTCGCCAATTACAGACAGGGGGTACTTGTAGCCTTTCAGGATGTCGAAAATGCTCTTGCCGCTTTGAAGATTCTTGAAGCGCAGCAAGAGGCACAACAGCGAACAGTCGCTTTTGCCAAAGATCAGTTTGACGTGTCCTTGGTTCGATTTAAAGAGGGATTAGTGAATTATATTGAAGTGGATACGACCGAACAGGTATGGCTAAATGCCCAACTGCTTAATCTCCAAATCCTAGGGGAAAGATTTATTGCAACAGTGGCTTTGATTAGAGCATTGGGAGGCGGATGGGAAGATTACAGCATGCGGCCAGTTGGGGCAAATCCCAAAATGAAGTCTTCCTCGAGATCTTGAAAGCGGATAGGAGTTTTCTATGGCTAGAATGATGTATGCTGCTAGCGAAAACGATCCGAATATGCTTTATGCCACCCAGATCCGTGTTCCTGATCCTTTTCTTTGGATTGAAACAGAGACAAAAAGCTATGCTTTTTTTAGTAAGCTTGAGATTGATCGAGCAAAACGAGAGGCTAAGGCCGATGTTGTGCTTTCCTATGAAGAAGCTAGCGGTGTTAAGGAAGAAAAACTCTCTCCTTCCCTTCTAATCCAAGAAATTTGTCGAAAACTTCGGCTTCGGCAGCTCACCGTTCCTTCTAACTTCCCTCTAGGGTTAGCGGAAGCGCTTAGAAAAAAGGGGATAAAAGTTATCCCTAAACAAGGCGAATTTTTCCCCGAACGTTCCGTGAAGACCCAACAAGAAATAGAAGCGATTGTCAGTATTCTGCGTGTTGCAGAGAAGGGGATGAAAAAAGCTATTGAAATCCTTAGGGAAAGTGAAATTAGCAAGGATGAATCGCTTCAGTGGCGAAAGAAAGTTTTAGACTCTAAGACACTGAGAGACGAAATAGAAATTGCAATGATGAGAGAGGGAGCTTTGGCCAGCAACACTATTGTGGCCTGTGGAAAGGAAGCTTGCGATCCTCATGAAATTGGAAAAGGAAAACTCATGGCTCATCAGTCGATTGTCATTGATATTTTTCCAAGAGATAAAACTTCAGGTTATTTTGGCGATCTGAGTCGAACGGTGGTCAAAGGCACTCCTTCCCAAGCCCTTCGTGATCTTTACTTAACGGTTCAGGAAGCTAAACAGTGGGTTTTAAGTGTATTACGGGAAGGGGTCAATGGCAAAAAAATCGAAAAGGAAATCCGACAGAGGTTTGCTAAAAAAGGCTACCCAACAGAAATCCGAAATGGTCGATGGGTTGGTTTTTTTCATGGGTTAGGCCATGGTGTAGGGCTTGAAATCCATGAACCACCCAGGTTTAGAAAAGCGGTTTTTAAAACCAACCAGGTGATCACGGTCGAACCAGGGTTATATTATCCAGAAATCGGAGGAGTGAGATTGGAGGATATGGTTGTCATTAAGAAAGAAGGAGTAGAAAATTTAACCAAAATTGAAGAAAAATTAGAAATTGATTGAAAAGCCTTTTATCCTACATAAAGCTTTATAAAAATACTATGAATATGTTTTTATTTTGGTTGCCTCCGCTCCAAGAAAATGAGCCAAAAGCTCCTGATGAAGCTCCCGAGCCGAGCGCCCCTTCTCCGCCAGCTCTCCCTGGGTTCCCTGGCCCAACAATGCCTCCTGGCGAACTCCCTTAGATTTCCTAGGAAAAGGGAGGCAAAAAATAATCACTTCCGATTGACTCTCCATATCAACCAGAATCCTAGGGTTTGAAAAATGATATTGGGTAGCCAAATAATAAGCTCTGGGAAAAAATTTGTTTTTGCTTTTAAAGCATCAGCAAGAAGAACGATGACATAGTAAGAAAGTACGATGAATAAACTTAAAGCTACCCCAATGGAAGTTTCTTTTCTTTGGACTTGAATAGCTAGTGGGGCGCCTACCAAAACAAAGGTAAAACAAGAAAGAGAAAAAGCCAATCTTTTCTGAAATTCGGTCAATACAGGGGTTGGATTAGAAGTAAAACCGAATAAATCAGCGGCTACAATTTGTCGACCTATCTCATCCAGAGTGGAAAGACCGATGCTTTTTCTGACTGCTAACCGGTCGAATAGGGTGGCAAGTGATATTTCGTAAGGCAGTTGGGTGGCTCGCGAACCAGGCATGACCAATTTTACATTTTGAGGGTCTGCAATGTTCCTTTCTTCTTGTCGTGCATTCCAGAGAGTTAGAAGAATTCTTTGGTGAGCTAGATCGGGTTCGATATCAGCCTCTGAGGCTCGAATAGAGCGTAAGGGGCGAAGCTCAGCATCCGTTTCCCATATGTAGACATCTTGAAGTCTAGCTCCTATGCGGTTATTAGCATATAAACGAAAACCATCAAACTGGTCTATTGTTTTGCTGCTTTTGAAAAAAGATAGTGGGTTGTGAAGCATGACATCAGAGAAGATTTCTTTAAAGGCATGCCTGCTTTTAGGCCCAATATAGGCGTTGATGGCAAAGCTAAAAATGCTATAAAGGAGCGCAAACCAAATAATGGGAGCCATGATCGCGCCAATGCTAATCCCAGCACTTTTTAAAGCAACCAGTTCTCTGTCTTGAGACATTTTTCCAAATAGCAGAATGACGGCAATGAGCAGTCCCCATGGTAAAGTAAATGTCAGGACAAAGGGAATCAGTGATAAAAGGAGTTTCAGGGAAATCCACAAAGGCACTTCGTTATTTACAAGAAGATCTGATAAATCTCGGAAAGCATTGGCAATAACCAGAAAAAAGGTCAAAATGGTGGTAGTTATAAGAGAATTTTTAAAAAGTTCTAGAAAAAGAAATTTATAAATTGTTCTCATGAAAGATGAGAATAAAATAAAACAATAGAAATGGATTGATACAAATTATCGGCAAGTAACAGAAAAAATGCAACCTAAAAGAAAAGTGAGGGAAGAGTATGGCATTGCAATTACAAATTGATCAGCAACTAAAAGAAGCGATGAAGAAAAAGGAATTGGAGAAAATCTCCACCTTAAGGCTACTAAAGTCGGCGATTAATTATGCCGCTATCCAAAAGTCCCAAAAAGAACTGACGGATCAAGAAATCATTGGAGTCATCTCTAAGGAGATAAAAAAGAGGGAAGAGTCAATTCTTGAATACACAAAAGCCAACAGACCTGAACTAGTGGAAAAAGAAAAGTTGGAAGTAGCTATTTTAAAAGAGTTTTTGCCTGAAGCGATGTCCGAAGAAGAAATGGAAGCCCTCGTCAAGAAAGTCATTGAAGAAACGCAGGCTAAAGATAGAAAAGAGATGGGCCTGGTTATGAAAACGGTGATATCTAGAGCTGGGGGTAGAGCGGATGGTAAGAAGCTTCAAGAACTGGTAAAAAAGTATCTGGGTTAAGACCTTTTGCGGAAAGAAAGAATGGTAGAACCTATCTCGAAAAAACGGATCGGTGAATCGTCATGAATATTAGCCAGGAAAGAATCTGGTTGATTCTTGCTACTGTTCTTGAGTTTTGTGTTTCTCTTTATGGTTTTTTTATATTAGGAGCTAAAAAGCGGACGGGAGGAGATAAGTTAAGTTTTATTCTTCTTTTTATCGCTTTCTTTTTAGAAACCCTTTTTTTATATTTGAGAGGCATTTCTATCAATCATTGTCCTATTACCAATTTTCTGGAAACTCTTGCATTTCTTTCTTGGGCTTTACTGCTTATTTATTTTATCATCGGCTCTACTTATAGAATCTCCATTCTAGGTTTTTTTACAGCTCCGACTGCTTTCTTGATCAATCTGATTGGCTTGGGTGGTCGACCCGATACCCCCAAGCTGATACCTAAATTAGGATGGATGCTTGAAGTGCACGCGGCTTTTTCGATATTAGCTTATGCGATTTTTGGAATCGCAGCCCTTGCCGCAGTCATTTATCTGATGGAAGATAAAGAACTCAAAACCCATAAACTTTCCTCCTTATTTTTTTGGTTCCCGCCTATAGGGGATCTTTTTTATATTCAAAAAAGAATTTTATTGATGGGGCTTGTTTTGCTGACAGCTGGTCTTATAGGAGGCATTTTGATATCTCCGAAAAGTTCTTGGGATTGGGTAAAAATTAGCTGGTCGATTGGAATCTGGTTATTTTATCTTTATCTGGTTTTCTGCTCTTTTCTTTTTCATCCAGGGATGAAGCGACTCTCTATCCTATCGATTGGCGGCTTTTTATTTATTTTTTTAACATTTTGGGGAATAAATTATTTTAGTCAATTTCATAGATTTTAAATACCATGAAAATTCTCTTCGGGGGCGGGCTTTCTTTTGATACTTCCTCCATTGAATTACGTGAACAGGTAGCATTCCGCAGCGAGGAATATCCTCAGGCGCTCTCCATGATGAAAGAAATGATGCAACTAGAAGAAGCGGTGTTACTTTCTACCTGCAATCGTGTGGAATTTTTTGCGGTCAGTAAAGATCCTGATCAGGCTTCAACAAGTTGGAGTGAATTTCTGAAAATATACCATAAAAAGCAATTACCCTTTGAATTATATTCTCATTTTTACAAGGGCAAAAATTGCATTGAACATCTTTTTGAACTTGCCAGTGGTTTAAAATCCATGGTTGTGGGGGAGACCGAAATTTTAGGCCAACTAAAGGAAGCTTATCTAATTGCAAAAAAGCAGGGTATGGCTGGTAAGTATTTAAACAAGCTATTCCAGTCTGGCTTTGCCGCAGCTAAAGCAGTACGATCTGCGACTTGGATCACACGAGGGAGCATTTCGGTGAGTGCTGTGGCTGTTGATTTAGCTGAAAAACTCTTTGGGAGGCTCTCTGGTTGTTCTATCATGATTGTTGGTGCCGGAGTCGTTAGTGAAACTACTGCCAAAGCTCTTCAAAAAAAAGGGGGTAATATTATTTTAGTAGCCAATCGCACTTTTGAAAAGGCCCTCTCTATAAGCCAAGAGATAAAAGCCGAAGCCATTCCTTGGTCTGAGTTTCCAAATCGAATATCCAAAGTGGATATACTTATTAGCTCTACGGCCGCTCCCCATTATGTAATCACTAGAGAGAAACTGGCCCCCCTTATGGGGATGCGTGGGGGCAGGCCACTTTTCCTCATAGATCTTGCCGTTCCTAGGGATATTGACCCGGCAGTTCAAGATTTAGATGGAGTCTATTGTTATAACATTGATGATTTGCAGTCGATTGCCGACCAGAATCTAAAAGATCGCCTGGCTGAGGTAGATAAATGCAAAACTCTTATAGCGCCGCATATCGAAAGATATTATCAATGGATGATAGGTTCATTAAATGCTACAGAATCAGGTTTTATTAGAAATTTTAGGATCGCGTGAACTTACTTGTTATTGGAACACGGGGTAGCCCGCTAGCTTTAATTCAAACTCAGAGTATTATTGACCGTCTGAAGCAGGAGTATCCGGATCTAGAGATAAAGACAAAAATAATAAAGACGACAGGCGATCAGTTGTCTGACTATGAGCATTTAGAAGCAATCCAGCAAAGAGGAATTTTTACAAAGGAAATAGAAAAAAAATTACTCGAAGCTGAAATTGATCTGGCTGTTCATAGCCTCAAAGATATGCCTGTGGAGATGCCTCAAGGATTAGAGATTGCGGCCATACCCCCAAGGGAAGATCCAAGAGATTGCTGGGTAAGCCTTCATTATCCGCATCCTGAGTGCCTTGAGCCTGGGGCCATTGTGGCAGTAGGAAGTCCCAGGAGGGCTAATCAACTGTTAAGAAAGAGACCAGATCTACGAGTGGTTCCCATTCGAGGCAATGTTGAAACACGGTTAAAAAAGCTTAGGGAAAATAAAGAATGGATGGGAACCATTTTGGCGATGGCAGGAATAAAAAGGCTTGGGATAGATTTATCTTCTTTTTTTTGCACCTACCTCGGACTGGATTGGATGCTGCCTGCTCCAGGTCAGGGAGCCTTAGCTTTGGAAACACGACAGGGAGATAAAAGGACGCAGGATCTTGTCCAATTCCTCAATGATTTTCCTTCGGCTTGTGAAGTGTGTGCTGAAAGATCCTTTCTTTATGAACTTGGAGGGGGATGCAGAACGGCTGTGGGGGCCATGGCGAAGGTAGAAAGATCTAAGTTAGTCCTCTATGGGATATGGTGGCCTCAAGGCAGTCTGCGACCAAAAGAGGGGAAAGTTGTTGGCCAAATTCAAGAAGCTAAAAAGTTAGGGCAAGAGTTAGCCCATTTGTTAAGAAAACTGTAATTTGGATTGAGGAAAAGCAACAAATGAAGGATCAAAAGATTGGAACGGTTTTTCTTGTTGGCGCCGGCCCTGGAGACCCATTGCTTTTAACGCTCAAGGCCAAAGAGCTCATAGAGAAAGCCGATTTTATATTCTATGACTATCTCTGTAATCCAGAAATTTTAGATTGGGCTTCCAACCATTGTAGAAAAGTTTATGTAGGGAAAATTGCCGGCAAAGCGGCTTATTCACAACGGGAAATAGAACAGTTGCTTATCTCTAAAGCGGCTGAAGGAAAGAATGTAGTCCGATTAAAAGGGGGAGATCCTCTTTTGTTCGGCCGGGGAGGAGAAGAAGCGGAGGCTTTAAAGCAAGCTGGAATTCCTTTTGAAATAGTTCCAGGGGTAAGTTCCGCTTTAGCTGTTCCTGCATATGCTGGAATCCCTTTAACCCATAGGAATTATGCTTCGGTGCTAACCATTATCACGGGACATGAAGAGCCCGCAAAGAAATCTTCGGCTATAGGATGGGAGACGGTCGCCAAATTAAAGGGAACGAAGGTCATATTAATGGGAGTGGAGCGAATCGGTGCAATCGTAAGGAGTCTTATAGAGTCAGGAATGGATCCTAAGACGCCGCTGGCTATTATATCCTGGGGAACTTTTCCTTATCAAAAAGTGGTAGAATCTACCCTAGGGGACATATTGTCTGGAACACATTCAATATTTACTCCGCCTGCTATCATTGTCATTGGAGAGGTGGTTCGGCTTAGAAAAGAATTGCAGTGGTTTGAAAATAAGCCTCTTTACGGACAAAGAGTGGTGGTGACAAGAACCAAAGAAGCTTGCTCAAGACTAGCAAAGCGCTTGATTGAACTTGGAGCTGAAGTCTTGGAAATTCCGACAATTAGAATTATCCCTCAGCCATTGGATGCTAAGCAGAAACAAATATTAGAAAATATTGATGCCTTTTATGATTGGCTTCTTTTTACGAGTCCAACAGCAGTAGACATATTTTTTGATCAATTCCTTCAGTTTACTAATGATATCCGACAGCTCGGAAAAGTAAAACTGGGAGCAATTGGAAAGTCAACCGCTCGAGCCATCGCCTCTTTCCATCTTCATGTGGATGTGATCCCAGAAAAATTTACTTCCATCAGCTTAGGGGAATGTTTTTATCAAAGGCGTATCGAGGGGTTACGGTTTTTACTGCCGCGAAGCTCTTTAGCCGATGATAGCCTAGCCAATGCGTTAAAAACACAGGGAGCAAGTGTCGATCAATGGTCTTTATATGCTATTGAACCCGAAACCGAAGATGTCCGTGGGCACAGAGAGAGATTTAAACATATTGGAGCCCATTGGATTCTATTTGCTAGCGCCAGTTCAGTTAGATATTGGCATCAACTGAACCTCCAATGCCATGATACCTCTCTAATACCTAAAGTTGTTAGCATAGGACCTCTCACAACAAAGGCCTTAAAAGATTTTCAACAAGAAGTGTATGTCGAATCAAAAGAACATAGTATTGATGGGCTTATTGAGACTCTTCTTCAAGTTGTCAAACAAAATAGAGCTGGTGACTAACAGTTTATACCTATAACTTATGGAATCGAAAATAGAATTTTACGAACTTGGTAATGAAGCTCTCGCTGTGGGAGACTTAGAAAAGGCTAAATTTTATTATACAAAAAGTGTAGAGACTGATCCCACCTATTTTGAAGGATGGCAAGCCTTGGCAATGGCCTATTATAAATTAGGGGAATACGAAAAATCGATCGAAGCTAATAAAAAGGCTCTTGAACTACGGCCGGAGGATTCTATGGTTTGGACGAGCCTTTCCTTGGCTTATATGAGGTTAGGGAATAAGATAGAAGCAGAAAAAGCTTCTTTTAAAGCCAGAATTTTTTCGTGGAAAAAATCATCCTAAGGTTTTTATATAAAAGTATTTGATAAAAATGAGAAACATCATAAAATAATGTTGTTATACTTAATTAAATAAAGAATTTTAAAATAAAATAACAACTATATGAAACTCAAACAACTTACGAGTGCTGAAGTAAAAGAACTAGCCAAGCTCGTACAGGAAAAAGAAGAACTTCAGGAAAAGGTTTCTGAAATTGAGCGCAAGATACAAACTCTTTGGAAAGTAGGGATCAAAGTTCCCAAGAAAAGAATCGAGAAAACACGAGTATCAGTAAAAAAAAGGGGGCCAGAAAAAGGGAGTATTCCAGGACATCTTAAAAACTCGATACTGGAGGCTTTAAGAAAAGCTGGGAACGAGGGAATGACTGTAAAAGAGCTTTCTGAAAAGCTTGGAGTAAAGATAAATAATCTTTACAGTTGGTTTTATACAACCGGAAAGAAAACGCCTGGACTTATAAAAATTGGTAAAAGCAAATATAGAATAGAAGAATCTACTATCGAGCCTGAGGCATTGGAAAAATCTGAGAAAGACGAAAAAATTAAAAATCAAAAGTAAAAATATTTCCCATTTTAGTTTTTTGATTCACACTCTCTCTGCTCTATTTTTTTTGTTAGGGATTGACATAGGCTATGGTGCTCTTGGATAAGGATCAGGCACTATATGCCTTTCCAGAAATACTTTTTGCAGAAGAAGCAATGGAAGGAAAAGTGTTCTTTCTTTCTGAGGAGCAAGGCGTTGCTTTCTGTTAAGATGAGCTAAAGAAAGTTGAAGAAGCTTTTTAAGAAAAACAAGCATCTATCCAATGGGGGGTGGGGCTTTTAAGATCTTTAAACAATAATCATTAGAACTACGCAATACATTTCCTTCTTTTCTATATTCTTTTCTTAGGAATCCCAAAGCAATTGGTTTTTCATAGCCAAAGGAATAACAACTGGAAGTTAGCCGACCAACGGGTTGATTTTTGTCGGATAACTGCTCGCATTGGGGAATACTGTCATCAAGGCAAATGAAAAGAGTTAAAAGCTGGTTTACTTGTCCCAAATGATGGATTCTAGAAATAATTTCCTGACCAACATAACAACCTTTTGTAAAGCTTATTGCTTCTTTGTTAAGAAAAGCTTCCAAAGCTATAATATTAGCTGTTAGCTCAGAGCCCCATCTAGGAATCATCGCTTCGAGTCGGAAACTTTCCAATATCCTGGGAGGTACTTCCATACAACTGAAATTTTCAATTACAGTTTTCGACCATATGTCCCATCCAGGAATACCAAATCTTTTGTTAAAAAAACACAATTCGAAGCCTTTTGGAGACTCTAGCCCAAAATAATGATAGAGTCTATAGGAGTCATTTAGCTGTTCGATCGAAACTTTCTCTGCGACTAGAAAACTTGTTAATCGCTTCTCCGTACTCTCTTCGTTCTCTTTTGGCGCATCGATATAAAATGCCTCCTCCTGATTGGCTATCCAAAGTTCGCAATCGATCCTTCCTTTTCTGTTAAGTGCTGCCGTGTGTACAGATTGTCCTACAGGTAGAGAAGAAAGATCAGCTGGGATTTGTCCATTTAAATATTTTGTCCTGTCTTTGCCATAAACCTTCCAAAGACTCCGATCCCTTAAAGAACACCATCCAGGCTCTCCTTGGACTAATTTTTCATAAATGATTTTCTCACTCATGCCTAGACAATTCAATTAATAGGTTCAAAAGGATCGCTGTTTTGGTTCTCTTCATTTGCTGATCTATTAGAAGCAATAAACTTTTATGAACAAAAGAAGAGTAATTTTCTTTTTTTAATTTTAATAGTTAAACCTTCTGCGTCAATCTTTGAGTTAATGAGCAGCATGCTCCATGCTTTTGGGGCAGAGAAGGAGAGAGTCTAGGCATAGCTGTCCTTATGTTCTAGGTTTTGTAGAGGGTTTGAGCTGCTAGCAAAGAATCGAAAACGGGGACAAATATCGTTGTCATTACTGAGAAAAAAAATATTAATTAATAGGGTGGAGACTCCCGATTTGCTCGTAAAGGGAATAGTTCTCTACTTCTAGCAGAAAGAACCAATAGAAAGGATCTAGAGGCGGCTAAGTCCTGTAGTTTGTGCGCAGGAACCAACACATGGTATTCTTATTCTAAAAAGAATATATCAACTATAGCATATAGCCATGAAAACTGACCAGCTACAAGTTGATAATTATTTCATGGGAAAAGCCTTAGAGAAAGCTCTAGAAGCTTTCGAAAAGGGAGAAGTTCCAATTGGGGCAGTAATTGTGCGGGAGCAAAAGATCCTGGGAATGGGACGAAATCGGGTGGAGGAAGGTTGTGATGTAACAGCTCATGCCGAAATTGAAGCCATCCGTAATGCGCAGCTTCTTCTTGGAGATTGGAGGCTAACAGCAACGACTATTTATGTCACCAAAGAGCCTTGCTTAATGTGTTATGGTGCTATCCTATTGAGTCGCATTGCAAGAGTAGTATTTGGTATTGAAGACCCTAAAAAAGGAATTTTTCGACCTCGCACATTTTTTTTCAATGGGGGAAAAAAATTGGAAATTACTTCTGGAATTAGATCTGAAGAGTCTTTGGAGTTAATGAAAAGTTTTTTTTTTGTTCTAAGAAATAAAAAAAGGGAGTTGCCACTTTGCGATATTGAGATTAGTTAATGTCAATATCATGGAAGAAAAAACAGTTCATGACACGGGTGAAAAAGATCTACTAAAGGATATCAATTTGCTGTTTCAAAAAAAGTTCCATGAGAATCTCAAGCGAAGCTGTTTACCAACTTACTCTGTTAAATTAAGATATTGTCCAACCAATGGTATCTTGCCTAAAGAGCTCGTAGAGATTCCAAATACTGATCACCTTCATTTCTTTAATGGCTATGTCCAGAAAGCAATTGGTTATACCATTGAAGATCTGGCCTTGGAAAATGGGGAGGAGGGGGGAGAACTAACGCTTCTTTTAGATGGAACAAAAAACTTTGCTAGTCATAAAAAAAGATATGAACAGTTATCTAAAAAACTTGATCGTATAAGGATATGGAGTATCCATCCCTTAGAAGGATTGCCTTCTAATATCGATTTGATTCATCCAGTACATCCACGGTTAGCAAAGTATCGGTTTTATTTGTTTAGGAATTTGAAAATTGAGGTGGTATTTGTCTGCAAACAGCTGAACCGGGCTACTGACATTGGTTCCCAAAAATTCATTGGTTTTTGTAGTTTTGATCCTTTTATTGTTCATTCATTACGTTGGAAATTTTATCTTCTAAGTTCTGGAATCGATAAAATCGTCAGCCATTGGGAAAAACTTTTTCTCTGGCCCACTTTCCGGATCCAGGAAATCGAAAATTTTATTAATACGAAGTTAAATTCCTATTTTACTGAATAGTCTTGCTTTTTTTCTCATTTAATGTAGGAATTGGCCTTCATGGCGGCAATAACCCCCTTTTTTGCTAAAGAGCTTCGGTTCCATTTTTTGGGAATATGTGGGACGGCTATGGGAGCTGTGGCTTCGATGCTCAAAGATATGGGTTATGTCGTAGGAGGATCAGATGAAAATGTTTATCCACCCCTATCGACTTTTTTGAGCCAGAAAGGAATAGTGGTAGCGGAAGGATACAAAGCAGAAAATCTTCCAAAGGAAGTGGATAGAACCCTAGTTGTAGTTGGAAATGCAATCAAAAGAGGTAATCCAGAGCTGGAAGCGGTTTTAGAAAAAAAATATCTTTTTGTGTCCTTGCCTGAAATATTGAGATTTTTCTTTCTTCACGGCAAACAGAATATCATTGTCACTGGGACCCATGGGAAAACCACTACCACTTCCCTACTAGTATGGCTATTTGAATCTGCTTGCCTTAATCCCTCCTTTTTTATTGGGGGGCTTCCTAAAAATTTTGCTTCCGGATGCAGATATACCCAAAGCGACTATTGGATTTTGGAGGGAGATGAATATGATACAGCCTATTTTGATAAAAGGAGTAAATTTCTCCACTACCTTCCTCAAACAGTTATTATAAATAATATTGAATATGATCATGCAGACATTTTTTCGAGCCTAGAAGATATTTTGCTTTCCTTTAAAAGACTTGTTCATCTAATTCCAAAAACAGGCCATTTAATCATTCCAGAGGAGGATCCAACCATTGCGGAAGTAGCCAAAGGCTCCTTGGCGCCGGTCTATACCGTTGGATTGGGGAAAAAGGCAGACTTTCAGATCAGTGAAATTGCATACGAAGAGGCAGGTAGTAACTTCAAGATGCTTGGGGAATCATTTTTTTTACCAATGCCTGGGGAATATAACGTTAGGAATGCAGCGATGGCTATTGCAGCAGCCACCCTTTATGGTATAAGACCAGAAGTGATAGCCAAAGCATTGAGGGGTTTTCTTGGAGTCAAACGCCGGCTTGAAATATTGGGGGAGGTTTGTGGCATCAAAATCTTGGATGATTTTGGTCATCATCCAACGGCCATTTATAAAACAATCCAAGCTATCCGGCAACGTTATCCTGGAAAAAGGATTTGGTCAGTATTTGAACCTCGGAGCAATACAACTCGAAGAGCTGTTTTTCAAAAAGAGCTGCCCCATTCTCTGTCTTTTGCTGATGGAGTAATCGTTAGTGAAGTAGCGAACAAAGAAGGGATTCCTCCTACCGAAAGACTGAATCCAGAAAAAATTGTTCAGGATATCAATCGCAAAGGCATCCCCTCGTATTTCTGTTCTTCACCGGAAGATATCCTGGAAAGGCTTCAAAAAGTATTGGTCCCAGGAGATGTTGTCGTGTTTTTCAGCAATGGCTCTTTTTATGGGCTTCCTTCTAGATTAGTTGAAACACTGAAAAAATCGAGTGGATCCATTTGACCACTCTAGTGGGACAAAATGACACAATTATGCTCTCCTAACAAAAGATATAAAAAACCGCTATTTAAATATCTTTTTGCATTCGAATAAGATTTAAAAATTATTTTTTTATGGCATATTTTATGCTCTATAAAAAGTATGGCACACGTATTAGGCATCGATTTAGGTACGACGAATTCCTGTATGGCGATAGTGGAGGGCGGCCAACCAGTGGTTTTGGAGAATTCCGAAGGGGCGAGGACAACCCCATCTGTGGTGGCGTTTACAAAAAGTGGAGAAAGATTGGTAGGTCAGGCGGCCAAGCGACAGGCGATTACCAATTCTAAAAATACTATTTATTCCATAAAGCGGTTTATTGGAAGAAAGTTTAGCGAAGTTCAAGAAGAAATAAAAAGGGTTCCTTATAAGGTGATAGAAGGCAAGAATGGTGATTGTGCTGTAGAAGTAGAGGTAGGAGGAGAACGAAGGATCTATACGCCTCAGGAAATATCTGCTTTCATATTGATGAAACTGAAAGCGGATGCAGAATCCAAACTTGGAGAAAAAATTACCCAAGCGGTTATCACAGTTCCTGCTTACTTCAACGATAGCCAGCGTCAAGCCACCAAGGCTGCCGGTGAAATTGCTGGATTCGAAGTATTGAGAATCATCAATGAGCCGACGGCAGCTTCTCTTGCCTATGGACTAGATAAAAAGAAGGACGAGCGGATCGCCGTTTACGATTTAGGTGGAGGAACATTTGATATTTCTATTTTGGAGATTGGGGAGGGGGTTTTCGAAGTTAAGGCAACCAATGGGGATACGCATCTTGGAGGAGACGATTGGGATGCAGCCATAATGGAATGGATTATTCAAGATTTCAAAAAAGAAACAGGGATCGATTTGCATGGTCAACCTGACGCAGTCCAAAGGATCAAAGAAGAGGCTGAAAAAGCCAAAATAGCCTTATCCTCCGCCCTTGAATATGAGATCAATTTGCCCTTTATAACAGCTGATCAAACAGGCCCCAAGCATATTCAGAAGAAATTAACGAGAGCCAAGCTAGAGCAACTGACCGAACATCTTGCTGAAAGAACGGTTCAGCCTGTTCTCAACTGTTTGAAGGATGCAAAATTAACGGCTGCCGACATTGATGAGCTTGTGCTAGTGGGGGGGATGACCAGAATGCCGAAAATCATTGAAACAGCTAGACGGCTTATAGGCAGAGAACCTCATAAGGGAGTGAATCCTGATGAGGTAGTGGCTGTTGGGGCAGCAATACAAGGAGCAGTGCTAAAGGGGCAAGTGAAAGATGTGCTGCTGTTAGATGTTACTCCCTTGACTCTTTCTATTGAAACAGCTGGAGGCATTGCGACTCCTATGATTCCTAGGAATACGACCATTCCTACTCGCAAATCTCAAATATTCAGCACTTTTTCAGACAACCAGCCAAGTGTAGAAATAAGAGTGCTTCAGGGAGAAAGGCCCATGGCTAGAGACAACAAGCTGTTGGGAGTTTTCCATTTGGACGGTATTCCTCCAGCTCCTCGAGGGGTGCCGCAGATTGAGGTAACCTTTGATATAGATGCCAATGGAATTCTTCATGTTTCTGCTAAAGATTTAGGAACAGGTAGAGAGCAAAAAATAACAATTACAGGCTCCAGCGGACTTTCTAAGGAAGAAATAGAAAGGATGACAAAGGAGGCTGAAGCGTATCGAGAACAGGATCTGAAGAATAAGGAGAGAGCTGAAGCTAAGAACAATGCGGATAATGCCGCTTATCAAGCCGAAAAGCTCTTGAGAGAATACGGAGACAAAGTCGATTCAGCTAAGAAGCTGGAGATTGAGAAATGCATTGAGAAGGTTAGAGAAGTCATTAAGGGAGATGATACGGATGCTATCAAGAAAGCTATGGAGGAGCTCAACGAAAAAGTCCAAGCCATTTCAATAGAAATGTATAGAGCGGCTTCATCCAAGTCTTCTTCGAGTTCTTCTCCGCCACCAAGATCAGGTGGTGAAAAATCCGATGTAATCGATGCGGAGTTTGAAAAAGTTGACAAGGATAAGCCTCAAGGCTCCTAGCGCGGAAGGTTTTGGTACAAACTTGAAAAAAGGAGGTAAAGATGGTTGAACCGAAAATTCGCCCTTTAGGTGAGCGGGTATTGGTCAAGCTCAACGAAGAAAAGGAAGTAAGAAAAGGAGGAATCATTATCCCGGATACAGCCAAAGAAAAACCCCAGGAAGCAACGGTTATTGCTGTTGGTCCTGGAAAGTTGGATGAAAACGGGAAAAGGATTCCTATAGAGCTAAAAAAAGGAGATAAGGTTCTCATTAGCAAATATGGTGGAACTGAAGTAAAAATCGATGGAGAATCCTTTCAGATTCTTCGCGAAGACGATGTTTTGGCCATCATTGAAGAATAAATAAACGATAAACTATTAAAAGGAGGTAACCAATGGCTGCCAAACAATTGATTTTTGATGAATCTGCTAGGCATTCCCTTTTACGTGGTGTCGAAAAGTTAAGTAAGGCGGTTAAATGCACGTTGGGCCCAGCAGGACGCAACGTTATACTTGATAAGAAATTCGGTTCCCCTACTATCACAAAAGACGGTGTAACTGTTGCCAAAGAGATTGAATTGGAGGATCCATGGGAAAACATGGGAGCTCAATTAGTAAAGGAAGTAGCTTCAAAAACAAGCGATGTCGCAGGGGATGGAACAACAACAGCCACCGTTCTTGCTGAATCGATATACAAGGAAGGGTTGAAAAATGTTACAGCAGGGGCTAATCCAATGGATCTTAAGCGGGGAATTGACAAGGCTGTCCAGGCTGTAGTCAAGCAACTAAAAGCAATATCTCATATTGTCAAAGGAAAAGAAGAGATCAAGCAGGTGGCTACGGTTTCTGCAAATTGGGATACTTCTATAGGGGAAATCATTTCTGATGCCTTAGATAAAGTAGGAAAAGATGGAACAGTAACTGTCGAAGAAGCCAAACACATTGAAACAACTCTGGAAGTTGTTGAAGGCATGCAATTCGACAGGGGATATATTTCTCCATATTTTGTCACAAACGCTGAAGAGTTAGAAGCGGTTTTAGAAAATGCCTATATTCTGATTCATGAGAAAAAGATTTCCAGCCTCAAGGATCTATTGCCATTGCTAGAAAAAATAGCCAAGGCCGGTAAACCACTGTTGATTATTGCCGAAGATGTGGAAGGTGAGGCTTTAGCTACTCTTGTTGTCAATAAGCTAAGAGGAACTTTGCAGGTTTGTGCTGTCAAAGCTCCCGGATTCGGAGACAGAAGAAAAGCAATGCTCGAGGATATTGCTATATTGACAGGTGGACGCTGCCTCACAGAAGATCTGGGCATAAAGCTTGAAAACGTACAGCTCGAAGATCTTGGGAGGGCTAAAAGAATCGTCGTGGAAAAGGAAAATACCACGATTATCGAAGGTGCTGGAAGCAGAAGTGAAATTCAGGGGAGAATCAATCAGATCAAGAGGCAGATAGAAGAAACCACTTCGGATTATGATCGAGAAAAGCTCCAAGAAAGACTTGCCAAGCTAGCTGGGGGTGTTGCGGTGATCCAGGTTGGAGCTGCAACGGAAACGGAACTCAAAGAAAAGAAAGCTAGAGTAGAAGATGCTCTCCATGCAACAAGGGCTGCAGTAGAAGAAGGCATTGTCCCGGGTGGTGGAGTTGCTTTGTTGAGATGCCAGAAAGCGATCGAGGAGCTTTCTTTGAAAGGGGATGAAAAAATTGGCGCTGATATCGTGTATAAGGCCCTAGAATATCCTCTGAGAACCCTAGCTTATAACGCCGGATTAGAAGGGAGCGTTATTGTTAACGAAGTGAAAGCTAGAAAAGGGAACGAAGGCTTTGATGTGTCTACACATAAATTTGTAGACATGTTTGAAGCTGGTATCGTTGATCCGACTAAAGTTACCAGAACAGCTCTTGAAAATGCCGCTTCTATTGCTGGCTTACTGCTTACTACGGAGGCGATGGTTACTGAAATTCCTGAAAAGGAAAAGAAACCAGCCGTCCCATCTGCCGGCGGTGGAATGGGGGATATGGAATATTAAGTTAGTAGATTCTAAAAACAAGCCAGGAAGGAAATCCTGGCTTGTTTTTTTTATTGCCGCATCGACGCTGGTAATGCACAAAGTCTGAGGATTGGAAGATCACAATGAGGCAGAAGGCGCGGCGAGGAGACAGCCTGCCTCGATATCGGCCCTTCTACAGTCGCAATCATCGAGGAGACCGCAGCTTGCCTGGAGAAATTTTGCCCGAGGGTCGAGCAGCCCTGGCGCAAGCTTAGACCCGCCCAGAGAGCGCGCTTACCCGATCGCGCCGGGCAACCAACCCGGACAATTTTAATGAGGACCGAACAGTGAAGAAAGGCGCTTAAAAGGTGGATCGGCTCCTTGCGGTATCGGCTTCTTCGAGGAACGGCTTAAAGAAACTAAGCGACGCCTTGCAGCCGAGCGCAAGAGAAGCCATGGGGAGTTGGCGAATCAGATTCTTACAACCTGGAATATCATCAAGACCGAGAAGATCTCATATCAAAGCTACCAGAAGAATTTCGGAGGGAGCATGAAGGTCAAGGTGAGGAGGATGTTCGTCCGCATCGTTTGCCGCAAGGCAAAGAGGGCTGGTGGCAGACTCTACGAATTCCCGACATGTCCTACCATGCTCTCGCAGGCATGCCTCTGCGGGCGCATCGAAGAAAAGAAGCCGCTGTCTGTGCGGGTCCACCGCTGCGACTTCCGGCTGCTGCCCCTCCAAAGGGAGCTCTTTTATGCCTTCCTTGCTCGCTTCGCCTCCGGAAACGGGCTCGATGCACACCATATCAAGATGGCCTGTGGCCGGGTGCGGAACCGCTTCTGCCTCCGGCGGCCGTCGCCGTCTCCCACGGCCTCCGGGGCGTCAGAGCGGGCCGTCTACCGAAGGGGAACGCCAGCCGTCATTGAGAACGCACACGTCGTAGCGGTTGGCTTCTCAAGCAAGCGGGAGGGGCGCAAGGATTAAGGGTGTCTCATCCCTAGCCCCCCCCTGGCTTCAGCCATGGGGAGGTTCAGGACAAGGAGTGAATCTCCGAATGTCTAAAGTTTAAATAAAAAATGTGAAAAGGTTATTGCCACTTTGCGGCTTCTGAATAATATCAATCAATAATGACATTGCGTATGGATGAAGAAATTGAAAAACACAAACTCATTGAGCAGTTCAGACTGCATGAAAAAGACACCGGCTCTGCCGTTGTTCAGATTGCTTTGCTTACAAATAAGATTCAGCGGTTGACAACACATCTTAAAAATAATAGCAAAGACCATAGTTCAAGAAGAGGACTTCTTCGGATGGTAAATAGAAGACGGAAGCTCCTAAATTATCTGAATCAAACAGAGCCAGAAAAGTATCGTGAAATGCTAAACCGGCTTTCACTGAGAAAATAAAAAAAACGCGCTTTTTCTAGCTTCAGCCGTCGAGTGTAGACTCAGTAGATACTTATGCCAGAATATGTAAATGCAAAGAGAAATATTGGAGATCAGTCGATCATCTTTGAAACGGGTAAACTCGCAAAAATGGCTGATGGATCTGTAACGGTGTCCTATGGGGAAACGGCCGTTTTGGTAACGGTAGTATCCGTAACGGAATTAAAAGAAGAGCAGGATTTTTTACCGTTGCAGGTTGAGTATAGAGAAAAAGCAGCAGCAGCGGGGAGATTCCCCGGCGGCTACTTTAGAAAAGAAGGGAGGCCTACCGATAAGGAAATTCTGACTTCTCGAATGATAGATAGACCCTTGCGCCCTCTTTTTCCAACAGGCTATTTTTACGAAACGCAGATCTTAGGTACGCTGCTTTCCGCTGATGGACAAAATGACCCTGATATTTTAGCTATCAATGGAGCTTCGGCCGCTTTGATGCTTTCGGATGTTCCTTTTAACGGTCCGGTTGGGGCTGTGCGTATCGGTCAAATTGATGGTCGCTGGATTATCAATCCTACGCATCGAGAAAGAGAGATAAGCGATGTTGATCTCGTTTATGTTGGTAGCGAACATTTTCCGTTGATGATCGAAGGCAGTGCTAGAGAGTTTCCCGAAGAAGAATTTGTCAAAGCATTGGCATTCGCGCATCAGAGCATTCAAGAATTAATCTCTGCACAGAAGGAGCTTGCGGAAAAGGTGGGGAAACCTAAAAGGCAATGCGTCTTGTTTAAGGAAAATGTGGAAATAACAAAGTGGATTGCTGATCTATATTCCCATCAAATTGAAGCAGCCTTGTATGTCCCTTCTAAGGCTTTGAGACACAATAGCTTAGCAAAGATCAAGCAAGAAATTGCTGAAAAAATTATTCAGAGCTTCCCTCATGCTACTCCGATGGAAATTAGTTGGTCTTTTGATCTTGTTCAAAGAGAAATTTTCCGCAGGAATGTCTTAACGACACAAAAACGGTGTGATGGTCGAGGGCTTGAGGATATTAGACCGATTACAATTGAGACTTCTATTTTTCCCCGTTCCCATGGTTCAGCCTTATTTTCTCGAGGAGAAACCCAGGCCCTTTGCATGGCAACCCTTGCTTCATTGAATGAAGCGCAGGAACTAGACGCTTATGGAGGAGGGGAACAGAGCAAGCGATTTTTACTCCATTATTTTTTTCCCCCTTTTAGTGTGGGAGAGGTAGGAAAAGTATTTGGTCAGAGTCGTCGAGAAATCGGACATGGAGCTTTGGCTGAGAGGTCTTTACTGCCTGTTATTCCTTCAGAAAAGGATTTCCCCTATGCTATTAGAGTAAGTTCTGAAATATTGGAGTCGAATGGCTCCACGTCGATGGCAACGGTCTGTGGGGGAAGCTTGGCGCTAATGGATGCGGGCGTGCCTCTCAAAGCTAATGTCGCTGGGATTTCTGTAGGATTGGTCAAAGGTGGAGAGGATGATTTTGACTGGTCTCATTACTGTCTTTTGACGGATATCATTGGTCTTGAAGATCATTATGGGGACATGGATTTTAAAATAGCGGGCACGAAAAAAGGGATAACCGGCTTTCAGTTGGACTTGAAACTCAAAGGTATTCCTTTGGAGGTGATGGAAAAAGCTATATTTCAGTCCAAGAGGGCTCGGCTGATCATCCTCGAACATATGGATAAAGTCATTAATGTGGCTCGACCTGAAATTTCAAAACATGCGCCACGGATAGAAAAGATAAAGATTCATCCGGATAAAATCGGTCTTTTGATTGGACCTGGAGGAAAGACTATCAAGAGGATTTCTGCGGAATCTGGGGCTGAAATCACTATTGAAGATGATGGGACGGTGTTGATCTACAGCTCTTCAGCAGAAAGTTTAGAAAGCGCAAGAGCTATGATCGAAGATATGGTTGGAGAAGTGACGGTAGGGGGATTGTATAGAAGCAAGGTTGTATCGGTTAAGGATTTTGGATGTTTCATTGAAATAAAGGGAAAAGGAGAAGGATTGGTCCATATCTCTGAGCTATCGGATACTCCGGTTCGCAGAGTGGATCAGGTGGTGAGAGTGGGAGATGAAATTTGGGTAAAATGTATAGGGGTCGATGAGAAAGGCCGGTATAAATTCAGTAGGAAAGCGGCAATGAAAGAGCTGCAATCCAAAGGAATTGGATAATTTCTGTTCGTCTTTATTTTATTACTTTAAAAGGAGGAAAAGTTATGGCACTCGCAGTTGGCAGTCTGGCTCCCGATTTTACCCTAAGTTCTAAATACCCAGAGGGAATAAAACAAGTTCATTTAAAAGAAGAGCTTTCTCAAAATAATGTAGTGTTGCTTTTTTTCCCAATGGCCTTTACCCCCGTTTGTACCCAAGAGATGTGCACCATGACCGCCTCTATCAATGAGTATGCAGTGCTCAATGCGAAGGTTTTTGGAATAAGTGTTGATAACCCTTTTGCTCAAGAAGCGTGGGCAAAGCATGAGGGGATCAAAATCCCTTTACTTTCTGATTTAAACAAAGTGGTTTGCAAAGCTTATGATGTTTTGTTGCCTGCCTTAATGGGTATTGGAGATGTGGCAGCACGTGCTGTCTATCTTATCGATAGAAATCAAAAGATCCGCTATGTGGAAGTGACTCCCACTCCTCTTGAGTTGCCTAGCTTTGAGCGGTTAAAAGAAGCCCTGAAGACTGTTGCTTCCAAATAAATAAGAAAGCCATCCATTCTTTAGAAAAGGGATTTGTGTGTGGATAATGATCCGCCTGTAAATCAATATTATAAACGGTGTTAAATGAAACGTTTTCGAATAGGGGTGCTGACAAGTGGAGGAGATTGTCCAGGGCTGAATGCGGCTATAAGAGCAGTGGTGTGTTCTGCGGAGCTCCTTGGATGGGAAGTTTATGGGTTTATTGACGGATTTGAAGGGCTTATTTCCCCGGTCCGGTATCAAATTTTACATGAGGAAGATACTCAGGGCATCGTCGCATTGGGAGGAACTATTCTTGGAACAACGAATCGAGGTAGATTCACAACAAAAACAGGGATTGGAGAGGTCTTAAGGTTACCCAAACATCTCATTGATGAGGTTAAAGAGACCCTTGAGGGGCTGGAAATAGGAGCACTAATTTGTGTTGGAGGGGATGGGTCTTTGACGGCTGCACAGCAACTATACGAGGAAAGAGTCCCCATTGTGGGAGTCCCTAAAACTATTGATAATGACTTGTCGGCAACGGACTATTCTTTTGGATTTTATTCGGCTGTGGAATTTGTGTGTCGAGCCATGGATAGGCTACGGACCACAGCTGCTAGTCATAGGCGGGTGATGGTTGTCGAGGTTATGGGCCGTTACACAGGATGGATTGCGCTCTATGGAGGGCTTGCAGGGGGGGCCAATGTGATATTGATTCCCGAAATACCTTTCGAATACGAGAAAATAGCTTATCATATCCGCAGGCGAATTGCTGAGGGCAGCCATCAAACAATGATTGTCGTGGCTGAAGGGGCGCATCCCAAAGAGGAACAGTATTATATTCTGGAGGAAGAAGTCAATTTAAAGAAAGAAGTTCGATTTGGAGGCATAGGCAGGCATCTAGAAAAAGTCATCATGAAAATAACCGGCCAGGAAACTCGAGCTGTTGTCCTTGGGCATCTTCAACGAGGAGGGGAGCCGACAGCCTTTGATAGAAACTTAGGTATGATGTTTGGAGCGGCTGCTGTCGATTTAATCAGAGAAAAAAGGTTTGGCTACATGGTCAGTTACAGGAATGGGAAGATTGGTTCTGTGCCAATTTATGAAGCTATTAAAGAATTGAAAAAGGTGGATTTGAACTGCTCAGAAATTAAGACGGCCAGGGCTCTTGGTATCTCTTTTGGTTGCGAATAGCCTTCTTTTTAATAAAGAGTGGTGATTTTCTCTTCCCTCTAAGTCTCAGGCTGGAACCGCTTCCAAAGGTAGAAAAGGGCTGCTTCCTTCTAAATGTTGACTTTTTTTACTATGGTTTTGACAAAATGAAAAATTATTTTAAAACATTCAAATCAGCTAGTACAGAGCCGGAGATCAATTGCCGCAAGAAATGGAGCAGGGAAAAAGAAAGCTAGTGGGTTGTGCAAAACTATAATAGAGCAGGCTGTTTGACTATACCGGAACCATGGAGTGGGTCAATGCCTTTAATGTGGAAACACTGTGAACGAATTCAAAGACTTTTTGGAGACTCTTAAACAACCTGAGTATGTTCATGTGCTACTGAATCCTATACCGATTTATGGATTAGGGTTAGCTCTTTTGACTTTTATCATTGGCTCGGTAATGAAATCTAGGGGCGTGCAGGCTGTGGGGTTAGTTTTGATCATTTTGACTTGTGCATCAGGATGGCTTGTGGAGCGATATGGAGAAGAGGGGTATGATCGGGTCGAAGCTATGGTTTCAGACAAGGAGAAAGCCTGGCTTGATGCTCATAAAGAAAGGGGAGAGCGGGCAGTCTGGGTGCTTTATGCTGAAGCACTTTTTGCAGTTCTTTCTCTGGTGGCTTTGGGGATATTTCCTAAAGCTATGAATTTTTTAGGTACGGCTACTATTATCATTGGCTTTGCGGCGCTATTGATGACCATTTGGACCGGGCATGCTGGAGGCAAGATTAGACACAAAGAATTCTATGAAGGGCCTCCTCCTGGATATGAAAAAGCCAAACCGCCGGAGCCTAAAACAGATGCACCTCTTCCTAAATTAGATTAATAACTGAAAGAAGTTGGCTTGCATGGTGGAGAGTGGTATAGAAAAAGAAAAGGGGGGGAGCAATGACCGAAAAGATCCAGCAGAAAACATCAAAAGTCAATTTAAGAACTCCAGAGGTAATGAACCTGGTAAAGGCTGAAGTCGAAAGCCATTATCGTAGTCCCCTTGTGGAATATTTGCGAACTACTGGTCGGTATCTTTCCGGAGGGGGGATAACAGTCAAACTGGCCAAGGCCTTTGGATTTTGTTATGGGGTGGAAAGAGCGATTGATCTAGCCTATGCCACCACAAAAGTATTCCCTACCAAGCGGATCTATTTGCTTGGTGAAATTATCCATAATCCAGAAGTCAATGATCAACTGACAGCTATGGGGATAAAAAGGCTGCAGGCGGTACAAGGCCAGTATTCTTTAGATGGGCTCACAGCTGATGACGTAGTGATCATCCCTGCATTTGGTGCCGAAGTAGAAACGATGAAAAGAATTCAGCAGATAGGCTGTCAGATCGTTGACACTACTTGTGGGGATGTGATGACTGTCTGGAAACGAGTAAGACAGTATCGTAACGAAGGGGCGACTTCTATTATCCATGGCAAAGCTTGGCATGAAGAAACCAAAGCGACTGCTTCTCGAGCCATTGGAGAAGATGGGAACGGTCAATACCTTGTTGTTTATAACCTGGAAGAAACCGATTATGTATGCAACTACATCCGTTATGGAGGGGATAAGCAAGAGTTTCTGCAAAAATTTAAAGGCGCTGTTTCTCCCGGTTTTGATCCCGATATCCATCTGCGTCATGTAGGGGTTGCCAATCAGACGACCATGATGCGTGGAGAAACAGAAGAGGTGCAACGTCGGATCTGTAAAGCCATTGAGGACAGGTATGGAAAAGAAAATCTTCAGAAGCATTTTCGGTTTTTTGATACCATTTGTGGTGCGACTCAGGAAAGACAAGATGCCTTGTTGGATATGCTTGATCGGGAGAAACTCGATCTGTTGATAGTGGTTGGTGGCTATAACAGTAGCAATACCTCTCATTTAGCTGAAATTGGGGAAAGTAGGCTGCCAACATATTTCATTAAAAATGCTGAAAAATTAATCTCATCCCGGCAGATTCGACATTGGAACTTGCATGAAGGCAGAGAAGTGATTACGGAAGGATGGCTAGGGGAAGGGGAAATCAATGTCGGGATTACGGCTGGGGCTTCTTGTCCCAATAATTTGATCGAAGAGACGATTCAAAGACTCTTTGAACTCCGTGGGATTGGAGTCGAATCCTTACTGGCTAACTCAAAGTAGAGTCTTTTATGGAAACAAATGGACAACGAAGGATGCGGCTATGAATTTAAGTCTAAAGAAAGAGGTGGAAAACAGGGGGGATAGGATTGTTTTTGTAGAACAGGATAAGTTTCAAAAGGAGGGAGTCAGTCCGCAGGAATTCGATGGCAAAAAACTCACTGGGCTTTTATGGAGGGAGCCTTGGGGCAGAGTTTTTTATGTGGGGGTAGGCAGTCATCCTTACAGGGCAGAGACGTTTCGAAAGGCCGCAGGCTTTGGCGTCAAATCGCTTTTGAAGATTGGAGCAACAGAGATCTCGATCGATTTTTCAAAGCAACCCGACTTTTTGCCTTTTGTTGCGGCTGTTGTAGAAGGAGCGATTCTGGGTTCCTACCGTTTCGAAGAGTTTAAAGAAGAGAAGGCAAAAAGGAAGAACAAACTCGATATTTTGAATATTATAAGTGGAGACATTATTGAATCGCACTATGTACAGCTAGAAAAGGAAGTACAGCAAGGGGCGACGCTAGCCGAAGCTGTTAATTATGTCAGAAGCATAGGCAACATGCCAGCGAATCATGTTAATCCCCAAGCGCTTGCTTTAAAAGCGATGGAGTTGGCCCAGGCAAGGCAGGGGCTAAGGGTGGAAGTTTTTGATGTAGAGCGGCTAGAAAAAGAGGGTTTTGGGGGGCTAACAAGTGTAGGGCAAGGCTCTTCTAATGAGCCACGGCTGATTGTTCTGGACTATCAGCCAGCCAGTCAATTGCAGCCTGTGCTTGTGGTAGGGAAGGCTATAACTTTTGACAGTGGGGGCATATCGATAAAGCCAGGGGAACATATGGATGAAATGAAGTATGACAAAATGGGAGGGTGTGCCGTTTTAGGCGTTATGGAAGCGGTTAGTAAGCTAAATTTGCCGATCAGAGTTGTGGGTATATTGGCGGCTGCAGAAAATATGCCTAGCGGCAAAGCATATAGACCTGGAGATATCATTCGGATCTATGGGGGGAAGACCGTGGAAGTTCTGAACACCGATGCCGAGGGCAGAATCGTCTTAGCAGACGCGTTGGCTTACGGAATTGATCGGTTTAACCCTAGGCTGGTATTTGACTTGGCAACTTTAACAGGAGCCTGCATTGTGGCGCTTGGTAAACAGAAAGCAGGTCTTTTCAGCAATAGAAAAGAGTTAGCTGATTTTCTCTGGCAAAACAGTGAGGACTTTGGGGATCCTTTATGGCCTCTTCCGCTAGGAGAAGAATTTGATGAGGCCATTACCAGTGATGTAGCCTTAGTTAAAAACGTGGGAGGAAGGGAAGGGGGAGCCTGTACGGCCGCTGCCTTTTTACAAAAATGGGTTGGAGATATTCCCTGGGTTCATTTGGATATAGCTGGACCGGCGTGGACCACCAAAGAATTGCCCTATTTAGAAAAAGGGGCTACGGGCTTTGGAGTCAGATTGATATGCCGGTACCTGCTCGAACAGTTAAAAGGAAAAGCTCCATAAAGGAATAATGGTATGTCTTGTGCTCTGCGCCACCGGTTGGATAGCCTCACGATCTTTTGCTCTATTTCTCTTGCGTTTTCTTCTCTATTTTGCGCGCCACGACAACTACTGACTGTTCCCTTGGCGCAAGGGCAGATTAAGAAAGCCTACGATCTCTACATAGCATCGAATGGGGAGCTATATCTTCTTTTTGCGCGGGAAGCTAAGAAGCCTTTTGCAGGCGCTTCCTATCTATGGAAAATCGTTTTGGCCAAATGGGATAAGAACGGCAGGGAGCTTTGGGAAAAACCTCTGGCTGATTGTTATGGCATGGACAACCGGTTTTCGCTCTTTTCAGGGGATTCTAAAGAAGAAATATTTATTAGGGGTGTTATCGAAAACAGGTTTATCTTATGGAAATTTGGAGCGCAAGGAGAAGAGCTATGGAAAATAGAGAGTCAAGCGGCCTTCTCACTACCAGAAAGGATAGCGATCGGTGATGGAGCAGGTGGGGCTTATGTCGTGGTTCCAACTCCCCTCCTCCTTTCTTTGGATAAAAAGAGTCTCAGTCCTTTGGATATCATCCATTATGCTGCCAATGGAAAAGTCATAGACAGTTTTCCACTTACTTTTGGGAAAAGCCCTGAAAATAGCTGGTTGCCTTCTGGTCCTGAGACGCTTGATACATTAGAGGGAATCTGCACTGCATCCCCCCAGGAACTTTTGCTTTATGGCTATTCTGCTGGATTTGGACCATATGCTGGCAACGTCGGTCACACAATGGATTATGGATGGTTAAGTGCTCCGCTTATAGTAACTCATGTCCATATTTTTCTTAGGAAATGTGACACTAGAGGCAGAACCTTGTGGAATGTATTGATTCCTGGAAATTGGAACAATTTAGTGGTTTCAGCTTTTGCAGGGAAAAAGGGGGAGCTTACTGTGTGTGGGGTAACTAGCAGTTTTTCCTGTCCAGAGGAAAAAGGACGATCCCTTGGGGATCTTTATAGTCTTCAGACCTTTGTTTTTCGCTACTCTTCTAGGGGAGAGCAGCTGTGGTGTAAACAATTTGGTTCTGGTGTGTCTCTCAGTCCTGTTGCTGTAGAGTCTGATAGTCAAGGGAATTGCTATGTGTTGGGAGAAATCAAAGAGGTATATCCCTTGCAAGCTTCTTCTAGGCAAAAGCCAAAAAGGGTTTTCCTTGCCTCTTTAAATGCAAGGGGAGATTTTTTATGGATAAAAACATTTGGGACTGCAGTAAGTACGCCTTTTTCATGTCTTAGAGTAGAAGATGGTTCAGGAGCAGTTGCTTTTGGTTTGAAAACGACCCGCTTTGATAATTCCCAAAGTCCACAAGAGGAGGTATGGGTGCTACGATTTATGCCAGGTTCCTAAGAGATTTCTTGGGAACTAGATTATAGGAATGAGCTTTTTTTCTCTAGAAAAGGAACTAAAAAGTTGAAGAAAGCTTGAACTTTCTCATTGAAAAATATTGAAAATGGGTTTAGATGAGCTTTGAGTAGATTAGAAAAAGGCGCTCAGCGGGGTATTTTTGGGTATGCCGATGGGAAAGAACCTTGGAAGGAATAAAAAAAAGAAAAAAAGAGGAGTATTCATTAGTTATGATTAAGCATCGTTTGACTCTACCTTTGCAAAGCAAAGGCAATGTGGGAAAATCAACGCAGGCCTCATTACAGATTTTCTGGATGAATGCAAGAAATGTGGCCTGGCAGGCTTATGATCTAGATAATGATAACCAAACACTATCGCGAGCCATACCCGAGGCAAAATTAGTGACCTTATCCGAGGAGCCTGAAGCAGACTTTTTAAAAATATTTCGAACAATCCCTGAAAAATCCGTGACGCTACTAGATCCCCAAGCTCATTTTTATAGAGTGTTGTTACATTCCTTTGATTTTGCTCATTTTTTAGATTGGAGTAAGGAATCGGGGATTCGGACAACGCTCTTTCTCTTTCCCATTGATGACTTGAGTGTGATGGACGAACTAGCAGAGATTGTCGAAAAGTTTGGTGATAATGTCGATTACCTGGTGATAAAAAATAGGGCAAAAGCACCAAAAACGCGGATGTTTGATGGTAGTCAGCTAGAAAAAGAACTGACGGCATTAGGGGCAGCTACCTTGGAATTCCCTGCCCTGCTTTCTGATACCCGCAATTATCTGTCTTTGCTTGAAATCGAATTACAAAGACCCTTAAATCTTTTAGAGATTATATCGGATAAAAAAATCAAGATGGATCTTTTCCATCGGGTGATACTGGAGGATTGGATAAAAAAGATCTTCGAACAGTACGATAGGCTAGCTTCCTATTTGCTGCCTGATGAAGAGGCAAGGCGAGTGATGGAAAACTGGAAGAAACCTTCCATAGAAAACAAAGAAGTTACACAAAAATCCAGGGGTTCTAAGGTTAACTTATCGAATCTTCAATGAAACCTTTCAAAACAACTTGGTCTGTTCCTCCCAAACCTTCCTTTGCTTTTCCTACACAGAAAGGCTCGATCCCCGTTGGGAAAGAGCTTAAAACGCCGGTCGAACAGCCAATTGCTAATGAACAAAAACCCAATTCCCCTCCTCTTCCAGTCAATGGGCAGTCCGAGAGTTTATCGGATCCTCATAGGTATTGGAAAGCAGCAATTTCTAGACTCCCCCCTGAAAAAAGGGAGCTTGCATGGGAATGGTACATGGAGCATTGCCAGGGTGAAAAGCCTTTGGATACCCTTCCTGGTCTTTTGCTTTTGCTAGAAGCCAATGCGGCCTATTTAGACATGATCCCTAAGGAAGTTAGCCGCTTGCTTCAATCCTTGCCTACTCAAATATCGACAAGGGATGAAGAAAACAGGGAGGCGATGAGAAACTTTATTGGTTATTTAGAAAATTATCAAAAGCAGATCGAAGAAATTATTCATACCCTTGCGGATAGTCATCAAGAAATCAAGAAAATGGTTGTTGAAGAAAGCAAGAAAAGCAAGAGTCCTTCCAATCAGGATGAGCTACTCAAAAGGTTATTAGGCATCGTTGAGACATTGGAGAAAAAAAAGCATCTGTTGAGAATCTGGGCAGTCTGGTTCCTTTTGGGTATAGGTTTTTTAGGTGGAGCCTCTCTATTTTTCATTCTTAAGATTGTTTTTCCGAAAATTTTTTGAAGCGGTCGCTATTGGCTAAGTTTTCTAAAGATGCTCTTTCAGCTTTCAGGAGCGGTAGAAAACTCAGAAAGAGGCCAAGGGCAGAAAAAGTTCTTAAGACTTTTTTTCTAAATTTCAAACACAAAGCCTTCGGTAGCTTCCGCTTTGAGTATATCTTCTCTTTGCAAGAGTTCCTGCAAGGTCGTTTTATCTAAAACAGTGGCGATGACATCGCGAGTTTCTTTCATCAAATATCGGATGACACAGGTTTTTTCATCCAAGCAATCCTCGCAGGGCGCATATGCCGACTGGCTAACGCAACGCACAGGAGCAATGGGGCCATCGATGAGCCGAATAACTGAGCCTATCGAAATCTTCTCTGGGGAATACTCCAGGGCATAGCCCCCACCTTTGCCTCTGCGACTGCTTAAAAGCCCGTTATTCTTGAGTTCTAGAAGAATGGATTCCAGAAATTTTTTTGGTATCTTCTCTTTTTCAGCTATTTCTTGGATCAAGATCGTTCCTCTTGCCTGTTCTCTGGCTAGAAAAAGCAGGGCTCGCAGCGCATATTTACTTCGTTTCGTTAAAAACATACTCGAATAATGAAATTATCTTATACTATATTCTCTAGAAAATAAATAGGGATATAAAAATTTCTATTCGTTTTTGTATTCTTCGAGCAAAGGCAACTCCTCGATCATGTAATTTTTGGGTGGTTCTATCCATGTAGTATTAGAAAGAAGTTCTTTGCGGATGAGGAACAGTTGCAAGGATTTATTTTCTTGCCTCCAATAGGTTTCCACCGGAATTCCTAAGTTTTTAGGCAGGGAACTCCATAAATCTAAGGCTTTAGGAGGCCAGGCATACTCCCCCAAGAGAAAAGAAAGGATTTGGCAGACTTTCCTTAATTTGCCAATGCTTTGATCCCAATGTTGCATTTCGGAGGCTGAAAAAGAGCCTAGCCAACAAACAGATTGCCCCTCGGTATTTTTCGCAATCCATTGGGAAAGTTCTCCATAAGAGGAGTTTCGGGTTAGGGAGCTTTGTTCCCATGGAATTTGGGGAGGAGGATTAAAAGGTTCAAATCTGCCATAATGAGTAGACAGTGGGGGATTCAGAACTTCTTCTATACTCTGTTCGATAGGATCAGTAAAAGGATCACTTTTGATTTTATAGCTACTTTCTTTTGTTTTTTGAACGGCTTTTTGAATTTGTGGCCAGTAAAATTTCCAATATCTTCCATCTCTATGCTCTAAGCCAACAAAGGAATCTTCTCTTTCGTTATAAATAATAGAAAAAAGCTCCTTAGGCCGATCGATTCGAAAATAGGGAGGTTGAATCTTTAAGGAAAGCTCCTCTTTTGTTTTTCCATCAATGAAAAGAAAAGTATAAGAAAAAGTGTTGGAAGTATTTTGAGAAAAGAGAGTGGAAGGCCATAATAAAAGGGTGGTAGAGAGGGAAAAAAGCAAAAGAGCTCTTTTCAATTGCAAGACTCCAGTTCCTTATAGCAACGTTTTTGTGTCTTCTCTTTTAAGAAAAGGGCTTGGGCGTGGACCAAGAAGAAAGGTTCCTATTCTAATCATTGTGGCTCCTTCTTCTATTGCCACTTCAAAGTCCTGACTCATTCCCATAGAAAGAATTGGCAAATGAAGATTGGTTTGGGATTCTATCTGGTCTCGTAGCTTTCTTAGAAGCCTAAAAAAGGGTCTAGCTTTTTCAGGCTCCTTGAGTAATGGGGCAATGGTCATGAGCCCTAAAAGTTCAAGCCCAGGCAGTTCATTGATGGCCAAACACAAAGCTTGAGCCTGCTCAGGGGTTGTGCCATGCTTGGTGGATTCTCCAGAAGTATTCACCTGCACTAACACCTTCAATGTTTTTCCAATTGCCTTGGCCACATGAGATAGTAAAGTAGCCTCTTCCAAAGAGTCGAGCGAGTCAACCCAGTCAAAAAGATGGGCGGTCAGTTTTATTTTGTTTTTCTGAAGATGCCCTATAAAATGCCAGATGCCTTTTTCGCCGATTATCTCTTTTTTAATGCGAGCTTCTTGAACCCGATTTTCCCCAATATGCAGGATCCCTTGCTTGAGTAGTGTTTCAATAATCTCAGGACCAAATCCTTTTGTAACGGCTACCACAGTCACCGCATCAGCTCTTCTGCCACTCTTTTGGGTAGCATTTTCTATTTTTTCTTGAAGTTTTTCTAACTGTTCTTTTATTGCAGAAGTATAAAAAGAAAAATTCATAATTTGACAAATTATTAGTTTTACTTAAAAATTTTTTCTGATGCAAATTGAAACATTGAAAGCTTTTAGAGATCTTGTAGAAAGCCGCAGCTTTAGCAAAGCTGCCCAACTCAACAAGATCAGTCAGTCTGCTGTCAGTCAGCAAATCCGTTCTTTGGAGGAACGCTTTGGGGTACCCTTGATCGAAAGGGGGAGCCGGAAAGTTCAGCTGACCAAAGAAGGGGAGATTCTCTATCATGCTTCGAAGGAGATTGTTGACATTTATTTAAAAATAGAGGCGAAGATCACTGAAATCAAGGCTTCTATTTCAGGGCTTATTCGTGTTTCGGCTATTTATAGTGTAGGGCTGCATGAATTGCCTTATTATTTAAAAAAATTTCTTAAACTCTATCCTGAAGTCAATGTGCGAGTGGAATATCGGCATTCCCGTCAGGTCTATCAGGATATAGCCGAAGGACACAGCGATATTGGTATTGTGGCCTATCCATCGCCTAGGAAGTTGATTAAAATAGAACCCTTCCGAAAGGATCGATTGGTGGTTATCTGTAGTCCGAGCCACCGGTTTTCAAATCTTAAAGAAGTAGGGCTGGAGGAAATCTCCAAGGAAGGTTTCATCGCCTTTAGTTCAGACATGCCTACACGGCGGGAACTTGACAAGCTTTTCAGGGATCGTGGCCTTGAGTTTCGTCCTGTAATGGAATTTGATAATGTGGAAACAGTTAAAAGGGCTGTGGAAATAGATGCTGGGGTTGCTATCGTCCCCATGGCTACCATTACCCAAGAACTCAAAAACGGAACTTTGAAAATGTTAGAGCTTTCTGGCCCTCCTTGTTACCGGCCGATAGGCATCCTTTATAAATCTGGGAGAATGTTAACCCCCGCCATGAGGAAATTCATAGAACTCCTTCAAAAAGAGGAAATACCTATAGAGCCAATGGACGTTTTGAAAAATGGGGCACCCTCTTAATTGCCAGTTTTTTTTAGTTGATGGGGAAAGAACACAGAATCTTTGAAGAGTTTGTTTGCTCTAAAAATAGTAAGGCTTTTGTCTTTTGGAAGGAATCAAAACTCTTAGCCCTGAAAAAAAGAAAGAGAGGAAAAAAATAGGCTCATTCCATCTCAAGCAGGCTAGAAGTAGTTTTTAAGAAAAGCCGGTTGTATTCAATCTCTAGATAAGTGGATCTTCTTAGCCCCTGTTCGTAAAATTCTAAAAGCCTCATTCCCTCATTGGGTTTGAGCAGGTTTTGCTTGATCGCATAATCCACCTGGCTCTTCATGGCATTTTCAAGGATTTTAGGTTCATATTGAACCGAACTAAGTGCTTCTCCTATCGTAAGGGCTGGGATTGTTTCTTCAATGTAGAAGCCATCCGGCTCATCAGGGTCAATGAACACATGGGCTTCATTGACTCGACCGAAAAGATTGTGTAGATCCCCCATAATATCTTGATAGGCGCCTACAAGAAAGATGCCAAGCAAATAGGGTTTAGAGTCTAAACTATGCAGAGGGATAGAAGCCTGATGTTTTTCTTCTCCAGTCAGAAAAGAGCATATCTTTCCATCGGAATCGCAGGTAATGTCAACTAGAAAGCCCCGGCTATCTGGTTTTTCATTGAGCATCGTAATAGGAACGACTGGAAAAATTTGACCTAAGCCCCAGTGATCTATCAAGGATTGGAAAACTGAAAAATTGCATAAGTATTGATCGCTTAGCGACTCCCTAAGCTTGCGAATTTCTTCGGGCACCTGCTTCGCTCCATTGTAAAGATGAACCACTTCTTTGCATATTTCCCAATACAAAGTCTCAATTTCAGCTTTCGTTTGCAAATCGAGCAGCCCTAGATCGAACATCGACTGAGCGTCCTCTTTGATCTGAAGAGAATCATGATAGTTCTCTAGCCGATTTTTTTTGTTCAGTAAGGCTTTGATCTCCAGAAGATCCTGAACAAGCTTGTGCTTGGATTTGATGCTAATGGGCTGTTGGGAAGGCGGTTTGACTTTTTGAATCGATCCGAGGACATCGACAATCAAGACCGAATGATGAGCAACGACCGCTCTCCCACTTTCAGAAATAACCGTTGGATGGGGCACTCTTTCTTCATTACAGATTTCTGCGATATTATAAATTACATCCCGCGCATATTCCTGAAGCGAATAGTTGATGCTAGACTCCGTAGAACGACTGCCGTCATAGTCCACCCCAAGTCCTCCCCCCACATCGATGTACTGAACCGGAAAGCCAAGTTGATAGAGCCTAGCATAATACCTGGCTGCTTCTCTAACGGCTCTTTTAATTGTTAGAATATCGGGGATTTGTGAACCGATATGGAAATGGATGAGCTGTAGACAGTTTGATAGACCATTTTCTTTCAGTCGCTGGATAACCTGTAGCAGTTCGGCTGTGGTGATCCCAAATTTGGCTTCTTCTCCGCTTGAGTAAGCCCAGTGGCCTCTTCCTTTAGAGGCTAACTGCAGACGAACTCCAATGAGAGGATCAACCTTAAAACGGCCCATGGCATCAATGACCAGATCTAGTTCTTCCATTTTTTCAAGCACCTGGACCACTTTTTTCCCAAGTTTCCGTCCCATAAAAATGGCATCCACAAAAAGTTTGTCTTTGAATCCATTACAAATGAGCAAAGCTTCCGGGTCCTTAAGCATGGCCAAGGCAGCGAATAGTTCAGCTTTGCTCCCAGCTTCCAGTCCATGATGAAACGGTAAGCCCGCATCGATAATCTCTTCGATGACTTCTCGGAGCTGGTTGACTTTTATTGGGAATACCGCCCGATATTTGCCTTTGTATCCAGCCTCTTCGATCGCTTCATTAAATGCCTGGTTGAGGTTCAGGACTCGGTGGCGTAATAGATCTTGGAAGCGGAGCAGAAGAGGAAAATTTAATTTTCTGCTAAAGGCTTGCTGGACCACCTTGTACAAGTCTAACTCGGGACCTGCATCCTGCACGGGTCTCACACAAATGTTCCCTTCTTTGTTGATAGAAAAGTAGCCAGCTCCCCATCTTGGTATCTGATAGGTATTGAGAGCTTGACTTATTTCCCATGGGTTCTTCGCTTGCATTACTGTGGAACTCACAATATAAAATTAGAAAAATAATTCGCAAAGATTGTCTAATATTTTTTATTTTTTTCTTTCAAGCCCTTGCAAAGTGTTCAAAACCGAATTAAGAAAAGAATGTGAGAAATGATGTTATTCCTATCGAGGTTAAAGGGATTTTACCAAGTAGCCCTAATGGTTTTGCTATATTTTTAGGAAACGAAGAGAAGGTATTTGTTATAAACGTCGATAGCTATGTTGGCCGGGCAATCGCCATGGCGATTAGAGGAGAAAGAAACGAAAGGCCTCTAACGCATGAACTCATGGCCATGATTTTTGACTCTCTTTCTATCAGTGTCGAAAGGGTCGTTATTAACGAATTAAGGAGTAATACCTATTTTGCTCGACTCCTTTTGCGTGCCGAAAATGAGGTCCATAAAAAAATCATTGAAATCGATGCCAGGCCCAGTGATTGCCTGACCTTAGCATTGCAGTACAAATGTCCAATTTATGTTGCCGAAGATGTTTGGGAAGAAGTCGAGGATATGTCTGAACTTCTTGAAAAGATGAGAGAAGTCCAAAGAAAACAGCAACAGGAACCTCCTGAAGAACCTCCCCTCTTCGGTGAAGAATCTAAATAAGTGCTGATTGTTTTTAGAGAATTCCTTGCGATGGAATAATCTACCGAAGCGATCCATTGCTTTGGCTAATAGCGAGAAGGACGCAAAGGAGGATAGGAAGGGCAGAGTTCCTAGCTTTGACGTAAGCTCTAAAAAAAACCTTTTTAGAATGACTTTTTTTATTTTTGCTTATTTTTTGCTTTCCCTATGCCTTTTATCAAGCCATAGACTAAACACAGGCTAAGGATGCTGCAGAAACTATAGAATGGGGAAATTTCTAACCAGGGTTTTATGAGGAGTTCTATTCCCATCAGGACCAACAACAGGGCGGAGAGGGTATTAAAAGAAACAAAGGTTTTGGCTGTTCTCTCTACTAAAAAGTAGAGGGAACGTAAGCCAAAAACACCACAAATATTACCACTGATGAGAAGAAGGGGATCAGTAGTAATAGCAAAAGAAGCAGGGACGGAGTCTAAAGCAAAAAGGATATCAGTGGTTTCAATCGCAAGGAAGCTAAGTGCCAGAGAACCAAAACCTATCCTTGGACCATCTTTGAAAAGAAATTTAGTTTTTTCAGCTGGCTCATAGACAAAAGGCCCAAAGAAAAATTTTTTATCATAACTTAGGAGTCCAGGTGGCTTATCTTTTTGAGGCCGAGCCAACCGATAGGCTGCAAAAAAAAGAAAAAGCCCAAAAAGAGGAAAGAGCATAGACCATCTGCTGGCAACAAAAAGACCACAGACAATGAGCAGGATACGAAGAAAGATCGCTGAAAAGATACCGAGGCTAAGCAGTTTGTGGCGAAAGGATTCAGCTGTTTGCGAAAATTCGAAAATGACATGAAAAAGGATTAAATTATCGATGCTAAGGAGATATTCGATCCAAAATACCGCAAAAAAACCAAAGGCCTTTTCCACCCCCTTGCTTATACCAAGCCATAACCCAAGAAAAAGACTGAAAAGAATCCACAGCAGGGCGTATAGCGTACTTTCCCGTAGGGATCCAGTCGAAAGAAAGGAACCAAAAATTTGAGAAATAAGTCCTAAGAGCAGTAAAGAGAAAAAAAGAATATAAAATAGATCCACAAGCAAACATTTAACCTACATCACCGTTTGTTGACTAAAAAAGGAATTCTGGTATTGTGCCCAGGACGCTAAGCAAAGGAGTTTTTTCAATGACCTATGCTTTTTTGTTTCTTGCATACACAGCAAAGGAAATCACTAAGGAATTCTTCTAACAGTTGACAGGGAAAAGACAAAGCGAAAAATTATAAGGCACAGTCAAAATGCTAGCTCAAGCAGAAAAAAACTATAGGCATGGACCTAGTATTTTTGTCCCTCTAAGTATCGACGCTATCACCAGGAAAAAGAACCTGGCTGTTTTTCTCTTTTGCTTGTGGAAAGCCTTTTTCTTCAGTACTGAACCTTTTTTATAGGTTCCAAAGATAGGCTTCTTAAATACAAAGGTGCCGGTATGATGGAAATTTTTGAACCTTCAATAATGCAAAGCTTAGCTTCTCAATGGAAAAAAGAGGGGCAGCCTGTTTGTTTAGTCCCGACTATGGGTGCTTTGCATCATGGGCATATTGCTTTGATTCAAGAAGCTAAGAGACAAGCAGGCCTAACTGTTGTAAGTATTTATGTAAATCCCACCCAATTTCTTCCCACCGAAGACTTTGCCATCTACCCAAGGAATTATCCCCTGGATAGGCAAATTTGTGAGGAGAATGGAGTAGATGTTCTGTTTGCCCCAAAGGGACTCTATGCTGAGGATCATTCCAGCTGGATAGTCGAAGAAGATATTTCCAATGGCCGTTGCAGCAAAACAAGACCAGGCCATTTTAGGGGTGTTGCCACAGTACTCATGAAACTTTTTTGGCTGATCCAACCCACTAAAGCTATTTTCGGATGGAAGGATGCCCAACAACTCGAACTGGTGCGCCGAATAGTGAGGGATTTTTATATACCAATAGAAATTATTGGAGTTGAGACAGTTAGAGAAGAAAGTGGGTTGGCCTGTAGTTCAAGGAATGCCTATCTGACGGAAGAGCAGAAAAAGATCGCTGCCCTTTTCCCAAGAATATTAAAAGAAGCATCCATGATGGCTGAGCCAGAGGCTTGGGCACGGAGGGAACTGGAGAAAATTTCTTGTTTTAAAGTCGATTATGTGGAAAAAGTAAACGGGCGATTGTGTGGAGCCATTTGGATAGATAAAATAAGATTGATAGATAATTTCCCATGCGCACGCTAAGCAAACTGTTTTTTTTCTTTCTCTTTTTAGGTCTTCCCTTTACCAAAGCCCAAGAGTGGCACCTATCGACTTTTGGTAAAAGCCAATATGTGCCCTTAGAAGATTTCTGTCGTTTTTATCATTTCCCCCAGTTGCCTTATAGCCCAGCGACAGAAGTTCATCTTTCCAATGGGTTGGTGAGCTTGGATTTTAAACCAAACTCTTCGGTCGTTTTTATTGATGGGGTCAAGCATTGGCTTTCTTTTCCTATTATTCAAAGGGGAGCTGAGATATGGATTTCTAGAACGGACCTTTGCTGCTTGTTCGATCCAATTTTGCGGCCAGAGAGGATTCCTCAAAGTCGACTCTATCGGGGGGTAGTCATAGATCCTGGGCATGGAGGGTCGGATAAGGGGGCGATTTCCAGAAAGGGGACAGAAAAAAATTATGCGCTGGATACGGCCCGGAGGCTTGCGGCAATTTTGAAGGCTAGAGGAATTCCAGTGGTTATGACGCGAAATGAGGATGTTTTTGTTTCTCTCGATCAGAGGGTGCGGATGGCTGCTTATTATCCAGAGTATATATTCATAAGCATTCATTTTAATCAGGCCTATGGCGGTGGACATGGTCTGGAAACCTACGCGCTTTCTCCTCGTGGCTCCCCCTCTACTAATAGCGGCAGGCTCTATCTGACCGATTACATCGCTAGTCCTGGAAATCAAACCGATCCGCTCAATATCCTCTTAGCTCATGATATCCACAGTCAGATCATCCGACTGCATCCTGCAGATCCAGACATGGACAGAGGGCTCAAGCGAGCAAGGTTTAAAGTTCTTAGAGAAAATCTGCTACCTAGCGTGTTGGTTGAAGGCGGATTTCTTTCTAATGCTATTGAGTCCTCACTTGTTGATCATCCGATTTACCGCCAAAAATTAGCTGAAGCGATCGCTCGGGGCGTCCTGTTGTTTTTCAATCAGATACATTCGCAAGGAAAGAAGGGACGACCCAACACCTTGGCGTCGGATGGTTCTGGCCCTTAATGAGAATTTCTTGCTGGAAGCTTTTCTGATAAAGGGATGACAAGTTCCTAGTGGAAAAATAAATTAGAAAAACTTATATTTTATTGATTTTGGAAATCCCTATGCGCCATTCCTTTTTAAGCAAGCTACTTGGAAAATTTGAAAGAGTTGGACCGGATGAGATTCAGAATGTCTTTCTGCGGTTGGTTAAGGAAAAGGGTTTTTTAGAAGCCATCTTTAATTCCCTGCAAGAAGGGGTAGTGGTTTTGGACAGTCGGGGAAAAATCCAGTATGCCAATATGGCTCTTCAGCGGCTATTTGGCGTTAATCCTGAAGAAATGCTTGGTAAAGAAATAAAACAGTGTGTGCCGCTCATCGATTGGCCTGAGCTGATTGCTTTGGAAAAGATGGTCAGTCGTGATTTCCAAGTTTTTTATCCAGAACCGCGGTATCTGAACCTCTCGTTAATCCCTCTTGAAGAAATTGGGAAGAAGAATGCGGCTTTTATAGCCATTTTTTATGACATTACGGCAAGTAGGGAAAAGACCCTAGAGGTGATAGAAACTGAAAAACTTAATCTTTTAACTATGCTTGCTGCCGGTGTTGCGCATGAATTGGGTAATCCTATCAATGCCTTAAGCATCCATTTTCAGTTGCTCGAAAAAAGGTTCAAAAAGCTTCTTCAGAAAACCGAGGAAAAAGGAAAGAAGGAAATAGAAAGTTCCTTTGCAGCTATTCGTTCAGAACTGCGCAGGCTGGATGGGATTATCAACCAGTTTTTGAAGGCGATCCGGCCTTCTCCTCCCAAATTGAGGCTTCTTTCTGTCAATCAGGTGATTAAACAAACCGTGGAATTTCTTTCTCCTGAATTTCAAAACTTGGATATTCTACTGGAAATGAATCTTGACCGGGGTCTTCCTCTGCTACGGGCGGATAAAAACCAGCTTAAACAGGCTTTTTATAATATCCTTAAGAATGGTATAGAAGCGGTTGGCAAAAACGGTATCATTAAAATCAGCACCCATTATGACGACTCCTTTCTTACTATCTCTTTTCAAGATAATGGTGGAGGAATCCCTCAAGAAGCAATGAGTCAGGTTTTTAAACCTTATTTTACAACGAAAGCTTCAGGCACAGGTTTAGGATTACTCATAGTTCGGAGGATTATCCGCGATCATGGCGGTGAAGTTCAAATAGAAAGCGAAGATGGAAAAGGGACAACCGTAAAAATTCTCTTACCTCGTGCCGAGCGGCTAATCAGGCTCTTACCAATGGCCCAAGATAAAAGTTAACCAAACGCTCTAGCATGGACATTGATTATCCAAAACTACTGATCGTTGAGGATGAAAAAAGAACGCGTTCGGGCCTAGTCATGGCCTTGGCTGAGGACTATGAAGTGTATGAGGCTTCGGATGTCCTTACTGCCATCAATATTTTGGAAAACGAGCCGATTGACATTGTTTTGGCAGATATACGGCTTGGGAAAGAGTCGGGGTTTGATATTCTGACAAAGATGAAAGCACTTTCTGTCCCCCCCCTTTGTATCTTTATGACCGCTTATGGATCGGTGGAAAACGCCGTGGAAGCGATTAAAAAAGGGGCCTACGATTACATTACTAAGCCGGTGGATTTAGAAAAACTAGAAATAATACTAAAAAGAGCCTACCGGTCAAGAAAAGTGGAAGTAGAGAACCTACAGTTAAAACGCCAGCTCAACTTGAAATATGGCCTGGAGAAAATGATAGGCTCCTCTCTGGTAATGAAGGAAGTTTTCGAAAAAATTAAACAGGTGGCTTTAAGTAAGGCAACTGTGTTGATCGAAGGGGAAAGTGGAACAGGCAAAGAACTGGCTGCCCACGCAATCCATCAACTCAGTCCAAGGAGAAATTTCCCCTTTGTGGTCGTGCATTGTGCGGCGCTTTCCCCACAGCTTTTGGAAAGTGAGCTTTTTGGCCATGAAAAGGGCGCTTTTACAGGAGCCATTGAAAGAAGGATTGGCAGATTCGAAGAAGCAGCTCGAGGGACCATTTTTCTAGATGAAATTGGAGAAATTGATCTGCCCACGCAAGTCAAGTTGCTTCGTGCCTTAGGAGAAAAATCGATCCAGCGGGTCGGAAGCAATAAAATAATTCCGGTAGACGTCCGAGTTATTGCGGCAACTAATCGGAACTTGGAAAAGATGGTAGAAGAAGGGAAATTCCGAGAAGACCTTTTCTTTCGGCTCAATGTTGTGCGTATTACTATGCCCCCATTAAGAGAAAGAAAAGAGGATATTCCTTTGCTGATTCAAGCCTTTCTTGAGGAATTTGCTGCAGAAAATGGGAAGAAAATCGAGGGCTTAAGTCCAGAGGCTCAAAAGATCCTTTTGGAATATGACTGGCCAGGGAACGTTCGTGAGCTGAGAATGGCTATAGAACATGGCGTGGTACTCTGTCAGGGGAAAAAAATTTATCCAAAAGATCTGCCCGAAAGAGTAAGAGCAGTCAAAGCCGCAACGACGAGTAGCTTCAGTGCAGAAAATGCCGATTGTTTTAATTTAAAAGAAGCTGAAAAACGTATCATTCTTGATGCTCTCAAATTCTGTCATGGTAAAAAAACGCATGCTGCAAAAAAGCTTGGGATCAGTCGAAAAACCCTTCAAAGAAAAATGAAACAGTTCCAGCTTCTTGATATTGATTGCCATAATGGCTAAAGTCTCTGGGAGGAGTTTCAGAAAAGATCTAAGAGCAGATGGAAAGAGGAAAAGAAGGCTAACGAAGCTCTAGAAGAATTGGCTCTCTAGCTCATTTCCAAAGTCAGCTGTTTCAAAGGGGAGGGGAAAATAGCTCTTGGTTTCTTACTGCTTTTCATTGAATCAATTGGTAAAATTTGACTCTATTGCTTCTATAATTTCTTGTTGTTTTTTTTGGATTCTGTTGCCATGGAAAAAGTATACGTGCTGGTGGTATCTTTTTTTTTTCCTCATTCTATTGGCCTATCCAACTATCGGAAAAGCTATTGAAGAGGAAAATGCTTCTTCTATGGATGAAAAAAAAGAAACGACCCAGCAAACAGAAGCGCCAACGGTCCATCAGCTAGAAAAAATTCTTGAACAAGAAGGTATAGCCCTGCCTCCCCCAAAGCCTGCCATCAAACTTAGTGGCTACGTGGACGCAAGTTACGATTACAATTTTTTTAATGCACCCGCTTTTGGTTCGCTGCCATCCTTTGCTTCTCAAACTCTAAATGGGAAACCCACCTTCGGGCCGGCCGTCCCTGTTGCACCTCTGCGGTATGCTGACGATGGGATTCCAGGAGGAGGATTCAATCTTAATCAGCTCAAAGTGGTATTAGAAAGAGAACTATCAAAGGAAAATAAGCTTGATGGTGCCTTTAGGTTTGATTTGATGCTTGGTCAGGATGCGGGTCTTGGTGTGCCGGATGCCGTTGAAGGCTTGGGGACCGCTAATTCCACCACTTTTGGCCTAAACACAAGCACGATCTTTGTCGAGCAAGCGTATGTGGCCGTCCAAATCCCCGCTGGAGAGAATCATAAGGTCGAAATCCATCTAGGCAAATTTGAAGCCCCTGTAGGATTTGAAGTCCTGGAAAGGCCAGCTAACCTAAATTTTTCCTACGGCCTTTTTTTTAACAATGTCGAGCCCTTTGTCCTTGTCGGCAGCCAAATCTATTATGTGATAAATGCTTCCTGGAGAGTGAGAGGAGGACTAGTTGATGGTGGCTTTAATACTTCCCGTGGAGGATATCCCTATTTTGGATTTTTAGACAATATGGTGAACCAACTGCCGACCTATTTAGTCACTTTCAACCTTGACTATGAGTCAACCAATAAAAAGCTATTGAACACTTTCGCTCTCCTTTACGGATTTAATGGAACCAATCCTCCGGGGTTTGGCACATCCCCTTCGGCCACTCTCGCTTATCCTGGGGCTTATGCAAACGGGGATATTATTCCTGGTCCTTATAACAATAATGGGACTTATATGGAACTTAACGATTTTGGCTCCTGGATTCCCTCCGTTGTTCCTGGGGATAAGCTTATGTTCAGTTTCGAATTGGTAGGTGGATTTTATAACCATGCCGTGGCGCCTAGCGGCCTCACTACCCTTGGCCTGTCGCAACAACAACTCCTTGGGATATTCCCTCCCTTCCCTTTTTCTTTAGGCTACGATGGACCGACCAACTGGTTGGGTGTCGGACTATACCAGCTGTATAAATTCAATAATTATTTTAGCCTGAATTTGAGAGAACAATACCTACAGGCAAGTTGGAATTCCTATCTGGAAGGGTTCATATTCCCAGCAAACATTTGGGAAACTACGCTAACTCTCCGGTTCGATATAGCGGATAATCTTATGGTACGGATAGAAGGCAGAACCGATTTTGGAAACCATGTGCTTGATTATTATCAACCAAATTTGCTTGTTAACCCCTCCCGGATCGGTTTGAAGGGGAATGGATTAGTAGGTTCTTCTTCTGGCCCCCTTTTTTTTGGAGCCATTGAAGTCGTTTTTACTTATTAATCTTTTTTTTATTCTAACTTATCTTTTTTATTGTCTTCTTTTTGATACCTGAAATCAGATTTTTGAGTCCTCCTCAATCTTTTATTTCTCTTATAAAGAATGGCATAAAAGTTGCTTTGTGCTCAATAGCCAAAAAAAGTTTTCTCTCAACCAAGAATAGGGAAAAAGAGGAGGAAAGACTGAGAGAAAAAATCTTTATTGGCCAATAACACTGAAATAGGAGGCAACAGGTGTTTAGAAGAATGATTAGTCAGCTGGGGTATGCATTTTTACTCTTTCTTATCGTAGCTCTTTATCCAGCTTTCAGCCAGGATGAAGGATCATCCTCTCCAGCGGCGCATCCTAAAAAGAAACATTCTAAAAAGGCAGCTGAGGGCGATGAATCGAGCGTTGTGGAAGAGAAGAACAAGCAGATAGAGGAGCTAACCAAGAAGCTAGAGGATCAGGGGATACCGGTGCAAGCGAACACTAAGGGGATAGTGCTGAGTGGGTATGTGGATGCCAGCTACACCTATA
>Ga0080003_1000117_pt1 | contig 56808 bp, 61 predicted proteins | sample JossMetagenome_FD_69206 | JGI IMG/M metagenome (GOLD analysis project Ga0080003, IMG submission 69206) | Hot spring microbial communities from Joseph's Coat, Yellowstone National Park, USA - JC2_E (SPADES assembly) (version 2) | ecosystem: Environmental > Aquatic > Thermal springs > Hot (42-90C)... | reverse complement strand
GGATAAACGCTACTGCGGAAGGGCTGTTGACGATGAAATAGGTTTATAAGATATGGTTAATCTATATCCTGTGTCCAGTTCTGTGGTCACTATTACTCTGCCTAGGAGACTTGTTGAGGAGGTTGAGTCAATGGGTTTAGACTTGATTGATATTATTGTGAATGCCCTTAGCGGTAATGTAGATCCATCACTCACTTCTGAGGCTAGGATTGTGCTTGCGGAGAGGTACCTCGAGGAGGCTAGGGAATACATAGCCAAGGGAGGCGCTGTTCAAGCATCAGAGAAGATGTATAAGGTCGTTGAGGAGTGTATAAAGGCGCTTGCAGAAACCCTAAACACACCTGAGGTCCAGGAGGCAAGGAAGAATGGTAGATGGTTCACATGGCTACTCGGTGAGGCCGCTAAGTCAATTGCTGATAGGCTTAATGAACCTGTGGCATTGGAAACCTGGGCTATAGCCTATGATATTCATGTATGGGGGTTCCATGAGACGAAGTACAATATTGGGAAGGTCATGGCAGGTTTAAAGTACGTGGAGCAATTACTAAACCTCACAAGGCAGACCCTTGGCCATGCGAAGTAATGTTATTATCATGTTTGCGAGGAATGAGTTCAATTGCTAATTATATAATTACTATGATGGTAACATTTAACTTGCTTGCTAGGTAAATCATTAGTACGATGCAATGCTTTGCTAGTAATAAAATAAACATCAAGTCTAGCCCTTTAGGGCAAGGTGTTGGGTTAAAACTAGGTGAATAGTTGGAAATAACGTCCCTCCCCGCCTTGATGGGTGGGGCTTCACCATGGGGGTCTTGATTGTTACCCCGCCTACTACGGGGTCATCTTAACGCTCATATTGCTGGTTCTAATCAAAACCTTAATACCGTTTAAAACCTCATCGTATTGTATGACCTGCATGTTGAGCATTTTGCCGAGAAATCTGAGGTATTGCGCTAGGAATTCTATGGCTTATTTTACAGAATGCGCAATTACTGTAATTGAGTATTGAGTGATTTATTATTCGCTCAATTTATCAATATTTCCCTAGTAATGATTCACCTAGCCTATGACTCTCCTTGCCTTTCCTATGTGGGTTCCTCCCACGCCCCTGAACCTCTCCTCTAGGTATGCATTACCTCTTTCGTGGTACCCAATCCCAATCTTACTCCACACCCTAATTTAAGAGGGCGGTGAACTTCCTAGCCTTATATTAAGGTGTTAGGTAGCATAATGTTTAGAACATACTACCTAACACCTAATTTCATGGGGTATGTTGCGTACTCCTTAGAATTCATGCCAGGCCTTAGTGTGGGTAGAGAATGCATGAGATGCCTGTTATTTGCTGTTAAATTATCAAAGTGTTAGGTAGTATATTGTTTTGAAAATGTTACCTAACACCATGGCCTTTAAGAATGAGGTTGAGGGTATCTGTGGGATTGATTGTATTGATTGAGTAGTTGATTGGCCGGTCTTTATAGTGTTTAAATGTAGAATGGTCTCCTCATTGATGTTACCGGTATACTTTATGGATAAATATATAATGTGGTGGTGATATACATACATTATATAATAGGTTATATTTAAAAATATGCAATATGGCCACGCCGTATGGATGTGGTGGTTCTTGTAAAGCTGGCTCTGGATACTGGGCAGTTGAGGGTTAGTGAGGGTAAGGTTGACGTTGAGTCGACGCCGCTTAAGGTGAGTGACATTGATAGGAATGCCGTTGAGGAGGCTGTTAGGGTTAGGGAGAGGGTTGGTGGCTTGGTTCACGTGGTCTCGATCCTTAAGTATGGCCCAGTACAGAGGAGGCTGCAGGAGGCTGAGGGGCTCCTCAGGGAGGTGTTGGCAATGGGGGCTGACGACGCGTACCTAGTGGCTGATGAAGCCTTAATCGGCAGTGACCAGTTGGCGACAGCTAAGGTGATAGCATCCATCATAAGGCGGTTGGGCAAATATGACCTCGTCATTGCAGGTGAGGCCACCGTGGATGGCTACACGGGGCAGGTTGGCCCCAGGGTTGCGGCTGAGTTAGGCATACCCGTGGTCACCTACGTTAGGGAGTTGAGGGTTGAGGGCAGTAGGGTTGTGGCTAAGAGGGACCTTGAGGACGCTGTGCAAACTGTGGAAGCCCCCCTACCAGCCCTAGTCACGGTTACGAGGGAGATTAACACACCCAGGATACCGACACTACTCCAGATTAGGGCAGCCGTGAGGAAGCCCATAAGTAAGCTAACCCTAGCCGACCTAGGCTTAACATTGAAGCCTACTATTAAGGTTGAGTCAGCGGTGCCAATGCAGGTTAAGAGGAGGGGTGTGGTAATCAGGGAGGGGACTGTTGACGAGAAGGCTGATAGGCTTGTGCAGGCTTTAATCCAGGAGGGGCTTTTGACACCTAGGTGATGGCCATGGGGGTGCTCGTGGTTGGCTCCATAGGCGACATTGGCTTAGTGGGCCTGGCGCAGAGGTTTAGGGGGCAGGATGTGCATTACCTACTCACTGGGCAGGGTGATGCGGCGCAGTTGGGTAGGTATGGCGTATCCAGGGTTTACCAATTAACCACCGGCATCGATGAATATTCATTCTCCGAAACCCTGACAGACCTAGTCAATAGGGGGAGCTACTCCATCATCATCACGCCGGTGAATAGGTTTTACAGGACGGCTGCGCCCATGGCTGCGCAGAGGTTATCGGCACCCCTCCTAACTGATGTGATAGATGTTAAGCCAATTGATGATGAACTTGAGGTGGTGTTAAACAGTATTGGTAATAGGGCGCAGGTTACGGTTAAGGTGACCGGTAGGGTATTACTAATGGCACCGCCCGCCAGGTTTAAGCCAAGTGAGAACCCTGTCAACGCATCAATTGAGCCACTCCAGCCTAAGGTGGTTAACGTGGTTAAAGTCGTTTCAACGGAAGGTAAGGCGAAGGGTGGAGCTAGGATTGAGGATGCTGAGCTCATAGTGGCCGTTGGTAGGGGGTTTAGGAGACGGGAGGATTTGAAACTAGCCTTCGAACTAGCCGAGGTCCTGGGGGCTGAGGTGGGGTGCTCAAGGCCCATAGCCGCTGACCTTAAGTGGCTTAGTGAGGATCATTGGATTGGGTTAAGTGGACGTAGGGTTAGGCCAAGGTTATACATAGCCATTGGCATAAGTGGGCAGCCGCAGCACCTTGCGGGCATGATGGAATCCAGGACCGTGGTAGTCATTAACAACGACCCAAATGCCCCCTTCTTCAGGAACTGCGACTACGGTGTTGTGGAGGACCTCTACAGCTTCATCCCAGCCTTAACCAAGAGGCTGAGGGACATTTTGAAGAGGTGAATTGCAGAGGTGCTTAAGGGTGATTAACCAAGGGTTGTTATTGGCATACGTCCTATACGCAACCAACGTCAGTTTAATAGCGGTGATAATCACTAGGCTAGTTAAGGAGGCCTTAGGTAGCGGTGCGCCAATAAGCGTGAATAGGTTCATTACGTTTATTGAGCATGAGGTTAAGAGCATCAGGAAGAGCGTTGTTGGGGCTATGCACCTAGCCATCCTAGGCGCAGTGTCCTTGTCAATACTCTACACGTTAATATACCCTTGGGTTTACCGAAGCCAACTAGCCCACTACGTCATGTTCGGGGTAGCGTCGCCATTAATAGTGGGTCTCATTAGTGCCTTTGCGTGGAGGGTTCAGGTCCTGGCCAGGTCCCTTAAGGTTCACGGGAAGCTTAACGTTAGCGGTGAGTTTAGGGGTAGGTCGATTAGGCTTCAGGGTGTGTTAATGGGCGTAATAGCGTTGACGGCAACCACCCTGGCCACTTCCATACTGCCTGGGTTGCTTTACCTGAACGTGAAGTTGACCGTAGCCGCCGTGGATTACATGCTTGTAGCAATATTCTACGTAAGACCCGAGGTTAACCTGTACGCCGACTTCGATAGGGCACTCCATGACATTAGAATGCCCTTCAACATTAAGGATGTTATTGAGGGTAGGGTTGACGCATCCCAGGTGAGCATGGGGGTTAGTAGGTTAAGCGAGCTTGATAGGTATGAGACGCTCAGCCTGGATGCATGTGTTGAGATAGGCGCCTGTGAGGAGTCGTGCCCAGCCACGGTGGCTGGTAGGCCACTGTCACCTAGGGTCCTTGTTAGGAAGCTGGCCATGCTCAAGGGCACCATGGGCCCTGGCTCAAACCCACTTGACGTTGTTGGTGATGATGAGCTTTGGGCCTGCACCACATGCGGTGCATGCACGTACAATTGCCCAGTGGGGGTTAGGCACGTAGACATAATAATCGACCTGAGGAGGAGGCTGATTGAGCTTGGTAAGCTTGACCAGAAGAAGACAAACCTACTACTTAACCTATCGCAGTACGGGAACACAATGGGAACACCCAACTATGGTAGGCATGAATGGTTGAGGGGGCTTGGGGTTAAGACAGTTGAGGAAAACCCAGGCTTCCAGTACCTACTTTGGGTTGGCTGCATGGGTAGCTTCGATAGTAGAGCCAGGGAGATTGTGAAGGCGCTCATCGAGGTTCTGAGGGAGGCTGGGCTACTGGATAAGGTAGCCGTCCTAGGTGATGAGGAGACTTGCTGCGGGGACCCTGCTAGGAGACTTGGTGAGGAGGGTAGGTTCCAGGAGATTGCCTTGAGGAACATAGAACTGTTCAGGAAGTATGGGGTGAGGAGGATAATAACAATATGCCCCCATGGGTACAACACCTTCAAGAACGACTACGCCAAGGTTGACCCCTGGATGAGGGGCGTGGAGGTTTACCACCACGTGGAGTTCCTAAGGGGATTGGTGGAGAAGGGCGTTGTCAAGGTGTCAATGAGCAACATCGTGTTCACTATCCATGACCCCTGCTACCTAGCCAGGTACAATGGCGTTGTTGAGCCGCAGAGGGTTTTAATCAACAGGATTGGTAAGTTGAGGGAAGTTAAATACCATGGGGCTCAGACGTTCTGCTGTGGTGCAGGTGGAGCCAACTACTGGTATGACGTTCCTGAGGAGAGGAGGATAAGCCACATTAGGCTTGGGCAACTCATGGAAACAGGGGCCCAAGCAATAGTAACGCTGTGCCCATTCTGCAATGCAATGCTTAACGATGCAGCCAGAGTTAAGGGTGTTGAGGGTAAGGTTAAGGTCATTGACATCGCTGAAGTGATTAGGGCTCATTTAAGGTCTTGAGTTAAATTCCCCCACAATTAGCTAGTAAAGATCCCCTTCCCTAAGCCTATAGAAGCTTATGTGAGGCTCCAATTGATACCAATACGCCACACTGCTGTAGTCAGCCTCAACCTCATTCCACTCACCATGTGGGGTGGTGACGGTTAGCGATTCCCTGAAGGGGATTGGATCCAATATATGGAACCTGTAGGCCGCGATTTCATGGTTCTCATCACTCTTATGTATTAAACCGTGGAATGGCGCCGTGTAAGGGCCGCCGGAGAAGTACCAGCCAGAAAGGAAGTAGTCTTCAGTGCCGGTTGCCTGATAGGCAACTTCACCATCAGCCTCAATTCTCACGTTCCCCTCAAGGAAGCCCAAACCACCGGCTGGTGGGTTTTTAAGGCTAAGCCCCCTCATATACAGGTAAACACCAACGTAATGACCCCGCCCTTTAGCCTTCAAAATAATGTAGGATTCACCTGGTTTTACCTGCCTCTCCCGCCGCCAAACTGCGTGAAGCCTACCCATTTCGGAAACATCAACCCCAGTGTAGTAACCAATTATATAATAAAGACTACTAACCTCCTCTACACCTAGGTTCTCTATTTCTATCCTGGCTTTTTCAAACGGCATGGGTAAGAAACTGTAAAAGCCACCACTGCTAGCACCTAACAGTAGCGAATAGGCATTCCAATTAGGGGCACCATGAGTTGAAGTGAAGGTCCCCAATTGATGGACCCTGTGACCCTGTAGAAAGAAGTCACCGATTGGCGACTCAACGCTGGGTTCGCCTTCACCATCCCAGTACGCCCTGATTACAATGTTTCTTAGGAACCGGTGATCTTTAGCGGCTATTGTCACCCAGAGGCTTGCTACTACTCCAGGTTCATCTACCTTAAAGATTTCTAACTTGCCTCCAGGTTTAAGGGTGTAGTAGTCCCGCCATGCCTTGCCGAATTCATTCTTCAGTATACCCTTTTCCCTGAGGTGATCAACGTACCAGTTGGGTAAAGTCCCAAGTAATTCCTTAGCATCAACATCATGCGTGCTTGAGACATACCTCATTCTTATTTTAGGATCCTTTAACCTAGGTAGTTGAAGTAGCATGTGGATTCGAGGCATCGCTTACTTAAAAGTTTCACACATTTTACTAAAAACACATTTTATTAAAAAGAGAAATGCCTCAATATAACTATGAGCTAGCTCCAGAGTGGGTTGCCGTAATGTGAAACCCAAAGGTTCTTTATATCTTTAAATCACTGAGCAGTATCATTAAGGGGTGCGGTCTCAACACCACCGCCAGAAAAGCTTAAAAATTACTCATGAGGTAGAGGAGGATGTAGGCGGCCCGTAGCTCAGCGGCAGAGCACCCGGCTGTAGTCAGCCCCACGGGGGACAAACACCAAAAATCCCCGTGGTCGGAAACCGGGGGGTCCCGGGTTCAAATCCCGGCGGGCCGACCAGCGTCAACCTTATTAAAACCAAGCCTTGATCAACTTTAATGAGGATTATAAGGCAGAGGTCGCCAGTAGTCAGTAAGCTGGTTAACTGTGGTTCAACGGCCCATGACCCGGTGGCCGTGGCCCAGGGTGCCTCAATGACAGCCCAGGACTCACTGGCCATACTGGACACCTACGGCTTCGTGAATTGGCTGGGTGAGTTGGCCCTATCCTCAGTGAGGGGGTCTATGGTGGTGGCCGTGGTTGACCTGTGGGACATTAGGCCAATCTGCAGGGCAATCAGCGTCCCCTGCCTTGAACCCTGGGATGAGGATAGTCTCGGCGAGGCGTTGAGGGAGGCGTTCAGCTACAGCTCGGTCATTGAGAAGCCCTACGTGGTTAGGCTTAACCCAGTCTTGGCAAGACAACTATGCGATGCGGTAGGCGGAGTAAGGACTCTTGGCGAGAGGCCCGTGTTTAACAGGAATTGGGAGTTGGGGGATAGGTGGAGACTACCTGAACAGTGGGTTAGCAGTGATGAGTGGGTTAGGCTCGCCTTAAGTAGGGCTAGGGAACATGTGAAGGGGGGTGATGTGCTCGTTGAGGGTTACCTACAAGCCGACAACTCAGCTGCCAGGAGCCTGTACGTTAACCCACTACCAGTTGATGAATTAGCCAAGGTGAGGGTTGTTGAGGAGGGTAGGCCATTCATGGTTAACCTCATTAGGGCTGTTAACCCTAATGTTGAGTTTAGGGACTCTAGGGTCAGGTACGAGGAGGTTGTTAGGGAGGCTTGGAGGCTGATAGACAATGGACCAATTGACCCAGCGGCCCCAGTTAGGTTCTGCCTACTTAAGCTTATTAGGGATGGTAAACTAGGCAACGTACCAATCATCGTGTCGTCACCATACTTAATTAGGCCCAGCGGCACCGCCATGCGCCCTGACTACAACCCAGACCCAACCTACTTCATGCCCAGGAACATTAATGACGTCGTTGATGCAACTCACGTAAACCCACTCGGCGTCTTAATGGGCATTGGCGACTACCAGTACGGCAGTAGACTCACCATCACCACCTCATGCGATCCCCTTGACGATGCAGGCCCCAACGCCGTAATAGTCGCCATGGAGGAGTGCCCACCGCCAATGGTGGTCAATGTGACCGAGGTTAGCACTGGTAGTGAGTTGAGTAGGGTTTGCCAATTGGTTAATGAGGCGTTAAGCGGGGGAAGGGTGTGGGTTAAGTTGAGTGAATCCCGGAGTGAGTTAAGGGCTAACGTTGATAAGGGTTTATGTGACCTATGTGGCGACTGCATAGCCTTGGAGTGCAGGGCGATTAAGATTGATGAGCAGGGCTACCCAAGAATAGACCCAAGCGAGTGCATCGGCTGTGGCCTATGCGTTAATGCATGCAGCAGGGGCGCAATAAGCCTTGTTAAACCAAGCCAGGCGTAACGGCAACGTTAGGAAAACTTTATATGAGTAGAATTGAGGCGAAGGGTGTAGCCGGGGTGGCCGAGCTTGGTCTAAGGCGCGGGACTGGAGATCCCGTCCCCACAAGGGGGCCCGGGTTCAAATCCCGGCCCCGGCGCCAGCAATGAAACCTAGCGATTTCTTCTTTCTAATCTAAGTTCACCTTGTTACAGTATATTGCGAATTAACTGTGAAAATCATCAACAGTATTAGTAATGAGTAAGGGGTGAGGTTAATTAAAGCATGTTATGGCAAGGGAACCTTAGCATCGCAATGTACTATGGTATTTGAATTGACTTTAAGCCTGGTATTTCCTGTAATGCCGTACATGGCAGGAAATGTCTACTTTAGAGGGGGTTGGGATTGGTCTCGTAATAACGTGAATCACAGGTTTAATAGCCTACATATTCTAAAGAATAGCAAGAAATTATGTAAAGAATGATTAACAAATGTACCGCTATGTAGTTATGGGGGCTTTAAGAATAGAGCCTCTAATGGAGTGGTGATATTGAAGGATATTAATATTAATGGTCTCAACCATTTGATGAGAATTGGGCGAAAATAGTTCGAATCATTGCTCATGGCCGTGGTACCTATGATAATATCTCTTAAATTCCCTACGGGTTTATGGAGCCGCTTGATTTTACGACACTTCTTTGGTCTCACTTCTCAGGGTGGGAAGGATTAATAAAATGGTCAAGTGTTCTTCTAATAACTGAGCTAAACAATTCATAGTCCATGTTAACGAGATCCGTGAACTCCTTACTTAATATGCGCCTTGATGTCTGACCAGTATGTATCCTGTACCTAGTTAAGACAACAGTGTCATGAAGAATTACATATCCTTGGCTAAGCGCAATGATGAAAAACATTGCATCCGAGTACAGGTTAGTCCTTTCAACAACATCCAAGTCCTTGATCAAAGGATCCCTAAGAGAGGATAGGCTTGATGTATTGTAGTACAAGGCCCAGTAATCCGCTGTTAACCAATCCAGGTAACTTAACCTCAGGTACCTATCCACACCACCCTTAACTATAACCCTATCCTTGAGTACTAGTGAGCAGTAATATGGATGCAACTCGCTGCAGCTTAACGCCCTACCTGACTCGTCAATAAATTGAAATGCATTATGATATAAGCCTAGGTCATCAACAGTGCTAAACACTCTCTCAACATCGCCCAGTTTACCTGCAAGCCACTCATCATCATCGTCGAGAAAAGCTATAACATCACCTGTTGACTCCTTAATACCAGTAGCCCACATGGGACCAACCCTATTGCTGACACGGTGAATGACGTATCCATGGGGGCTAACTAACTCCTCAACTTCACGGTCCCTATAAGACATGACTACGATAACCTCGTCAGGTCTCCTACACTGATTGACAACAGACTTAATGGCATGCTTAAGGAAGTGCACCCGGGTCTCCGTGTTACTCATAACCACGACGCTGATCCTCATATGAATCGCCACGTAATTGCAGGAGACACGCCTACATTTACTTTCATATGGTGAAACAAAGCTTTATAAGTGTTACTTTCATCTGCCATGCATGGCTGGTATTGCTGTAAGTACACGTAACCTGGTAAAGGTTTACGGCGGTTCTGTTAGGGCCCTCGATGATGTCTCGATAAACGTTAATCGCGGTGAAGTTTTGCAGTACTAGGTCCTAATGGTGCAGGGAAGACAACATTAATGAGGATATTAACTACGCAGTTGAAGCCTACATCTGGGGTATAACGTTGTTAGTGAGGGTGATAAAGTGAGGAAAGTCATTGGTTATGTGCCGCAGGAATTCAGCGTCTGGACCGACTTAACTGGTTATGAGAACTTGTTGATATACGTAAAGATCTACGGTGTGCTTAGGCATGAGATTCGTGGAAGGATTAATGAGGTTTTCAGGTTCATGGACCTACTTAACGCATCAAGAAGGCTTGTTGGAATGTACTCTGGGGATATGATTAGATGGCTTGAATTGCGGCAGCGCTCTTAATAGAACCCAAGGTGTTGCTCTTAGATGAACCAAGGGGCTTGATCCAGTAGCTAGGAAGATAGTTTAGGATAAATTAAAGGCATTAAACAAAGAACTAGACATAACAGTGATCTTTAACTCCCACTACATGGACGAGGTAGAGATGTATACTAACAGATTTAGTGATACTCAATAAGGGTAAGGTTGTGGTTCAGGGAACCGTTAGTGAGTTAAGGAGGTCTATTGTTGGTAAGGTAGTGGAGCTCACGGTGGATAATGTTAGTAAGACAGTTCGTAGAATTAATGAAATGAATAGCTCCAGAATTGAGGATGTAAATGTGGATAGTGATAGAAACGTCATTAGGATAATTGTGAACGACGCTGAAGAAACCCTACCGGTAATTAATCACAACACCGAAGGATGCAGGTGCGAGAATCGTTAAAGTGTCTATGTCTAGACCCACACTTGATGATGTTCTTCTAAAGTATGCTGGCGGTAAGATAACGGAAGAGGGTAGATTACAAGAGGTAAGGGTATTAAGAAGCGTAATTAAGAGAGGTGAATGTCATGTCTTTCGCAGACCTGGCACCTAGAATGGCTATAATACTTGGTCTATAATACTTAGTGTATCCTCGGCATCAGTCACTAGGGTACTCATGCAATTCCTAATAACATCAATAGCCCTATTAATGGGAGTTAGGATAGCACCAAACTCACTGTACATAGTACTCGCCATAATAATCATAACAATAACAGTAGTGGGATTCTCAACATTCTCGATATGTGTAGCGACATTTATGAAGACAAGGGAAGGATTCTCAGGGATATGACAGACATTAACAATATCTTTATTCTTCGCAAGCAACTTCAATATACCCAATAAGCATGATACCACTAATATTCAGGGAGATAGCACTTGGAAATCCATTGACGTACTCCATGGATGCGTTAAGAAAAGCCCTAATAATTGGGATAACAAATGGGCTAACCATAGATGTAGTAACCTTGATAATATTCACAATAATATTTACAATATTAGCGTCAATTCAACTTAGAAGAGTAATAGAATACCGTAAGTATAACATAATATGATTAGACTGTTCAATTCCTATATTAACTGTAGCAGCATAGGATTGGGAAAACCAGTAAAAATCTTAGCCCGTCACCATAACAATCAACCGCAGGCTTTAACCAATAGTTTTTAAGCAACCTCTTAGCTTCAAAATCATCGAGTATGGGTACATTCACGGTGAGGGCAACTATATGGAATCCCGTAAACCCAGGAAATAAGGTAGAATTAGAATTGATAGTTGACACGGGGGCGACATACACTGTTATACCAGCTGTGTTGTTAAGGCAATTGGGTGTTAACCCAATTAGGACCATTAGGCTTAGGTTAGCTGATAATAGTGTTATTGAGAGACCATTGGGTGAGACTGGCATAGAGGTGGAGGGTTATAGGGCATCAGCAACACCCGTTGTTTTTGGGAGCGAGGGAGTTAGCTTATTGGGTAGTGTAACCATGGAGCAGCTAGGCTTAGCACCAGACCCAGTATTGAAGAAGCTAAGACCAACAGAGGCGCTATTGATGCCGCTCCTAAGGTTAAAACAGAATAATACCTCAACCTAATGACGGTAATCTAACAGTTAATTTCACTGAATGAGTAAGTTTAAATTATTATGTATATATTTTCCGGCAGAAATAAAAATGTTTAATTAAATTTTTATGCTATCACTTCCTACCACTTCTAGTGGCTTTTTTCTAGCTAAGTCATTAAGTCTTGTGAAGTATATTGCGAATGGCCTATAGGCTAGGTGGGACCATTTGCCGAATGGTATCATTAGGATTACAAATGGTGGTTCTAGGCTTAGGTGTATTGCGTAGGTGATATAAGTCTCCATGGGAAGCCCTAAATATTTAAAGACATCAACCAATACACCAGTAACGGCTAGTAAGAAAATCAATATTATAAACATCCAATCAGTATGATGTGAGTATTGCCTCATTATCGTATTTTTCCTTATACGTCCATATATACCGTATCCGCTCCCTGCAATTAATGCTGCGGCAGCTATGTAACCTGCAAGCCTTATTGGGTTATTCACCGGATACATGATGTTGGTTTGGAATAAGTCAAGGAATATAACGACTAGTATGAACACCGTTGCATAACCGTAAACAATCAGTATATGCATTGCCCAATTTAATACATTGTCACTACACTTTAACATCCTCTTCTGGGTTAGGAAGTGCGTTACTACGGTCTTTATGAACTCCAGTACGTACGTGGTGAACGGTAATTTTCCACCATCATTAATCCTTACCGTGAACCTATACATTCTATAAATGTTCACCAGAAGAAGAAGCGAGAGGATCACCATCATCGTCTTATCCACCGTCTCAACTAGGTGCGGTGATAGGAAGGTGTTTAGGTCAACCCCCGTGAGGATTATAGGTCCATGGATAAGGTAAATTCCAAGTACCGTTAATGAGAAGAGGATAATGGCTGAGATTACCTCAATAGTTTTTGATTTATAAAGAAGCTTCGAGAAACCTGTGAAATCATACTGAGTGGTTAGGTATCTCCTGACAGCCATCATAAATCCAGCTGGGTCAGCACCCCTTGGGCAAGTCTTAGTACACTCACCACAGTAATAGCAAAGCCAAGGCTCTGTGCTTGATAGTAGCCTATCCTTAAGTCCAAGTACCGCATACCTAATGATCCTTCTAGGGAATTCATGACCCTCCTCTGACAATGGGCATGTTGCTGTGCAAACACCACAACTGTAGCATGCCGACACATTAAGTGCACCAAGCTCCTTTAGTTCATCCATTAACTTGGGATAAACCTTATCACCCATTGATATCACCCCTCAATCTATACTTGAAGTATCCATCGTCGGTCTTCTCCGTCGCTTCAATTAAGCCATATTTGAATAGTGTCATTAAATGCCAAAGAACTACGTTTTCGGGAATACCTGTCTCCTTAGATATCTCCTTAACTGTCAATTCCTTACCCCTTAGACAATTAATGATTTTACTCCTTATAGTCGTAGTTTCCCTCACGTAATCGGTAAGGTCCTTAGGTACCTGGATACTTAACTCCTTCCTTAATCTATCTATCGTTAACTCCCTCTTGGTTTGGGACTTACTCATGTTTACCACCCATTGCCGACCTTATCATATCCTCAATTTGCATATTTCTAAGACCCCTCAATTGAATTGCACCACTTGGGCATACTGCCACGCAGGCACCACACCCCTTACAAAGAGCCTCATTAACCCAAGCCCTCTTACCGAGGCCGGGATAATCCCTCAACTCCACTGCATTGTATGGGCATTCCGCCACGCAAAGGCCACTGGCATTGCACCTATTAGTGTCGACAAAGGCCACGAAGGGCTCTAGCTCTGTATACCCCTTCAGTACTAGTGATGCAACCTTGGCTGCTGATGCAGATGCCGAGGCTAAGGTTTCCATAAGACCACGGGGTGCCTGAGCGGTACCAGTGATAAATACACCACCCAACATTGTCTCCACGGGCCTAAGCTTTGGGTGAATTTCCTGTAGAAATCCATCCATCCCCCTTGATACTTTCAACTTTTCCGCAATGTTAATGGTGCCATCTGACGGCTCCATACCGGTAACAAGAACCACTAAATCGGTGGGTATCTCAATCTCCATGTTCTCAGTTAAGATATCCCTAACCTTAACAACAATTTCACCACCATTCTGAAGAACCTGTGGTGGTGAGTCTTCACTGTACTTAATGAATACTTGGCCAAGTTTACTCGCCTCTTCAAATAATAATTCGTTTATACCATAGGCCCTAACATCCCTAACCAGGTGGTAAACCTTAGTGTTCGGCATGATTGAGTGGATAAGTACCGCTGTGTCTATGGCGGCTATGCAGCAATACCTTGAACAGTATTCGTTTGCCTTACCCTCACCCTCCCTCCTCTGTCTACTCCCAACGCAGTAAATCATTGCTATGCTCCTCGGCTCACTGTTACCAATCTTAACCCTACCAAACCTATTAATGATGCCGATTAATTCAGGTAATGTAATGACACTTGGTAATCCATAACCATACTCACCCTTCTTCGGGGTATACGGTTTAAACCCAGTAGCTATGATTATGGCGCCAACTCTTAGGCGAATAGTTTGTGGCTGCTGTTCTAGGTCTATCTCAGGGCAGTACTTAGCACATAAGCCGCATTTATCACATAGGTTCATGTCTATTGCAGGAATGTCAGGGTACACTCCTTCGAAGGGCGGCATCATTATTGCTGCTCTTTCACCAACACCGAAATAGAACTCATCCTTTGTTCTCCGCGGGCATACACTAGCGATGTCACTCTTATTACACCTTCCCTTGAAGTAGCGTGGATTAACCCTAATGGTTACTTCAAAATTGCCAACATAACCTGATACGTTTTCAACTTCTGCGTTCGTGTATATGGTGACATTACTCATTCTCATCAACCTACTTATTAATTCCTTCACAATATCAATAATTGATTTTTCATATGGAAAAACCTTTAATCTGCCGAGTCTAGCGGCGTTACCGCCTAGGAATGGTGACTTCTCAATAAGGTAGACATTGACCCCCATCTCGGCTAGGTCAACAGCCGCCCTTAAACCAGCAATACCGCCTCCAATTATTAGCACCGATTTCTCGCTCTCAACCTTTATCTTACTGAGAGGTTCTGCGTGCCTTAGGTAAGCTATGGCCATCCTGACCTCCCTTATTGCTTTTTCCGTAGCCCCATCCTTATCATCCTCGTGAACCCACGAGCACTCCTCCCTAATATCAACATGGTGATACATGTAAGGATTACCGCCAGCCCTAGCTATAGCCGCCCTAAATGTGGCTTCGTGGAGCCTAGGTGAACATGAGGCAACCACAACAGCATCAACCCTTCCACTCCTTACATCATCCTCAATCAATTTCTGACCAGCCTCAGAGCACATGAATGGGTAATCCACAGCAACCGCAACATCCTTCTCCTTACTCACCTCCTCCACAACCCTCTTCACATTAACAACGTCAGATATATTACCTCCGCAATGACATACATAAACCCCTATTCTTACCTTCCTACCTCCCACCATCACCCACCACCTCACGTAGAAACGCTGCGCACCTTGAGGCCGCTGCAGCAGCCTCGAGTATTGTGTCAGGAATATCCTTAGGCCCTGTAACGCATCCTGCAGCGAAAACTCCCTCTATATTTGTTTTGACGGGATCTGTAGGATCAACCCTTATGAACCCCACGTCATCTGTTGATGGGGCTTTACCGTCGAATGTTATTAGTACGTCAATGTTGGGTAATAGACCTACGGAGAGCACCACTAAGTCGTGTACCGCAGTCTTTACCTTACCCTCATCGATATCCTCATAGATAACCTTGACATTACCATCAGGTAAACCCTCAACCTTAGCCACCCTACCTCTTACAAACCTAACACCCATTGCCTTAGCCCTTTGGTAGAATTCCTCGAAACCCTTACCATAAGCCCTTATATCCATGTAATATATTGTTACGTCCGCTAACGGTAAAGCACCAAGTATTAGCTGGGCCTGCTTTATCGAGTACATGCAACAGACCTGGGAGCACCTGGGATTTCCAACTGTCTTATCCCTAGATCCAACGCAGAGAATGTACCCTATGCTACTTGGTTCCTTACCATCAGATGGTCTCAATACTGAGTTGAATGGCCTAGTGGGAGATAGTAACCTCTCCATCTGCATTGCTGTTACTACATTGGGTACTTTACCATAGCCGTAAGCCTCCTTACGTTCTGCTTGGAATAATTTACAGCCTGTGGCTATTATTATTGCATGGGTCTTAACCCTATAAATCATGGGTCTTTGCGTGAAATCTATGGCATTAGCCGGGCATTTTCTCTCGCATTGCCCGCAAAATATGCAGTAGTCAATATCTATGACTGCCTTTTTAGGGACTGCGGTATCAAATGGTATGTAGGCAGCTCTCCTACCCCTTAAACCGTAATCAAATTCCTTAGGTACCGTTACAGGGCAGACCTCCTCGCATGTTCCGCATCCTGTACACAGCGATTCATCAATGAACCTGGGCTTTTTCAAAACCTCAACTTCAAAATCACCCCTCCCCTTAACATTAATTTTCCTCACCTCCGAGTATGTCCACAGGTCTATGTTTTGATGGTGGGCTACAGCGGCCATTTTAGGCGTTGATATGCAGCTTGCGCAGTCGAGTGTTGGGAAGACCTTACTAAGCAGGAACATTTTACCGCCAACTGTAGGCTCCTTCTCAATTAATAGAACCTTATAACCCATATCAGCAAGGTCTAGGGATGTCTCCATACCTGCTATACCACCGCCTATAACCACGGCATCGTAGTATAACGGCTCACGCGCCACCTCAGCCTTCTCAAGGATTTTCTGAAATACCCCTGTACTCACTGTTTCATCACCTTTACCGGTCCTAATTCCCTAAGCCTATTGTAGAAGTCTTCAATTAACCTGGTAAATGCCTCACCGCACACGGAACATACTGCAGCCATCTTAACCCTCTCGGGTTCTATACCCCTGCTACTCAGTAGTTTTTGCGCCTCCTCAACCCTCCTGGCGGTCCTCTCGGTGCAGTCCTTTAAGTATGGGCAATCCGTACCATCGGCGGCGACGAACACGCCATCAAACCCATTCTCAAGCGCCAGTACTATCCACTCAGGCCTTATCATTGATGAGCAAGGTACCTTAATAATTGTCGTTTGTGATGGATACTTAAGGTGCATTAGTCCTGCCGAGCAAATACCAGGGTCTGAAATAATGTTAGTTGCAAAAATGAGTATTTGAGGGTTCATTTCATCGCCTTTCTACATATTACTTCATCCTCTTCACGAAGATTCTCCAGTAGCCAGGTTCCTCAATAACACCCAGGAAAACATGCCCCATCTTCCTTGCCCAAATTGGTAGATCCCTCTTTGTACCAGGATCTGATGATAAAACCTCCAGTATACCACCTATGGGTACCTCTGTTATGGCCTGTTTAGCCGCAAGTAATGGCCCTGGGCATGATGTACCCCTAGCATCCACTACCTTATTCGGCTTTAATCTTCTGAGTTCCTCCGGCCCCAATTCACCCTTTGCTTCACTCATTGTTAATCACCTTAAACGAAGAGCGTTATATCAGCCTCAGACATCTTTTCAACCCACTCACCAACCCCTATTATGTCATCAACTAGCTCAAAATCCTCCCTCTTAGCACCCCATATTGATGCAGCTGTGGAGCATACGTAGATTTTCAAATTACCTGACTTCTTCGCCTCCCTAATCAACTCAAACCATGAAGGCAATTTTAACTCTTGTAATCTTTTAGCAACTTCAGGCGCCTTGTCTTGAAATTCACTAAAGTTCATGTTCCTCTGCAGTACATCCTTCTTAAAAGCGTAAGCACCCCATAACTGAAGGAACAACTCCACCTCAAACCCCATAGTCACCGCACCAGTTACAAGCATAGCTAAGCCAGTTAACCTATCTATACTACCGGAGAATACGGCCACGGCCATCTTCTTTTGCCTACTTACCACCTAGATCACCATTTTTATTGTAAATATCATTTTAATAAAAATTATTTCATGACATATGTGAAATAGGTCAATACTTTGAAATACATAACTATATAGTGTATATATTAGTGGTTCTTAGAAAATCGAAAGGCTAATAACGCTCGGTGATATGTTGTATTTAGGCGGACTACTCACTTTTACGTAAAGTAACGCTTCTCGTGAATTCCAATAGCCACTGCGCATGGTTTAAATCACCCCTTACGTCATTAATTGTGTACTTGGCTTCATGGAAACCCCAGACGTGTAAATCGTAGGCTACACTCCATGCGAACTCAACCCTAGGCTCATTAAGGATGCCGGCCAGTCTCCTGGCGGCCTTGCCGATTAGGCTAACCCACCACCTACCCTCTTCAGACGCCTTAACGTACTCCTCGATATTATATGCCTGGGCGAGGGCCTTTATGCACTCCTCAACAACCTTATACATTTTTTCACTGGCTTGAACTGCACCACTATTGTTCACGTAATCCCTAGCCTCATTTAGGTACCTCTCGGCGGCTTCAAGCCTAGCCTCAATCACAGCCTCAGGGTCATCACTCAGAATCATTGATACCGCATCCAGTATAAGCTCCTCAATGTCAATATTCCGTCTCCTAGCCTCCTCAATAATCCTTTTCGGTAAGGTTACGGTGTACTCCCCCACCTCACTCAAACAACTTAACGGCACTGAACTTAAAAGACTTATGGTACGGCGTAGTGGTGCTTCATCACTAAAGATTGGATAAACATTGACGTGCTTTAAGTCCATGACACATGGCTTGGCACTTAGCCCATTAACTAATGGCCCTCACCACCGGGCTTAATGCTGGCCTGTGTCTCCTGAATTATTAATATCTTCGCTGTATATGTAGAGTCTCACCTGGACCCTACCCCTCACCTTATTCACCTGTAATGATGTCTTCTTCGCCAACCTACTTCTCCTACCATACTACCTCCTCCTAGTCCTCTCCTCCTCACTGTACCTAGGTAACTCCTTACACCTTTTCCAGCTTCTCCCTCAGCTCATCCTCATCAATTAGCAGGGTCTCTGGGCTGTGGAGCTGTTTTGGTTTTCATGATTATTATGGCGTTTGTGTTTATTGGTGGCTGGAGGACTTCATATTCACCTGGGTTGGGACTTCAATGCTTTACTATGGCGATGAGAACCACCTTGAGGGTGGAGCTTAATCGACTTCATTAGGAAGCTAGGCTCACTTAGCGTGAAACCAAGGTATCTAAGGTCCAATGATTCATCCATAACCTACGGTGATGGGCACATTGATAAGTAATGAACCGATTAAGGGTACTGAAGTGGTGAACAGTAGGTTCTTCTTAGTAAGGTTTAAGTGATGCATTAGATGGCCCTAACCGCAACAATAATGTACGTGTTACCTTCACCCTCCTCATTCCTTTCAATGGATTCACCCAATATCTTAAGGAACCTAAGCAGCATCATGTAGCAGACGTAGTCATCAGTCTTAATTATCACTCTTGAACCAACTGGAACCTTAACTAACTCCCTGGCCACTATGTTCAATGGGGTTGGGCAACTCATGCCACTTACATTAATTTCATAGGCATTGCCAACATTACCTGCACTACTCATAGCCTCAGTCTCTATTTTAACGTCTTTTTAGATGTATGCAATTGGGCATAAAATGCACCTAATCATTGGTTTAAATTACCTAAGGGGTTAATCATGCCCGTGGCCATGAGTAATACATCTATGAGTAAGGAGGAGAGGATAGGCAGATTCCTGAAGCATGTGGGTAAATACGCAGCCATAGGTGTCAACTTAACGTCACTGGCCCTAGGCTGCTCCGTTAAGGTAGACCTATACAACGTCCTGTACCCCGCATTAGCCATTGTGAGAAAGAGGATCAGTAACCTAAACATTGATATTGCACCCCGTGAGGATGTGGCGGTGCTTAAGGGCAGTGGGCCAGAGGTGATGAGGGTTATAACTAGTGTAGAGCCGCTGAGGATTCCCATTAGTGATGTGAACGCCTTTAGCCCAGAGACCTTGGTTATCCTGGCTGAGGTTTTCCAGGGTGATGCAGGTGACCCAGATTCCCTAGCCAACCTAATGGTTAAGCTTTACGAGGAGTTGTCTAAGGCTGGTGTTAAGATAACCATAGGTAAAGGGCATAGCATAGTGAGCACTAAACCCAACGCCAGCATCTACGTCCTCGACTTCGTGAAGACCAGGGTTAAGAACGACTCCTACACACTCGTTAATAACGATACTATTCAGGTCATTGACCCAACCGACGACATCGCATCATATAGACAAGTGTCGGTGGCGCTTAGCAACGCCCTCAACGACCTATTCTCTAAGGGAACCTACAAGAATCTTGAATTTTACCCAGTCTACGACGCACCTGGTGAATACGGTGATAGGCTGCTTGCCGAGGTTAAGAGGTACATAAATGAGGTTGGGGGTAGGTTCCATGATGTAGAGCAGCCTGGATTGGGCTACCTCCTAATAGGGTCCACCGTAACCGGTGAGTTGGATAAGGAACCACCCATGTTCTACAGCGCAATTAGGGAGGGGTTTAAGGTGCTTGTGACTAGGCCCTTCGGTGAATTAAGCATAATAGGCACCTACGTGGGGCTTCACGTCGATGAGGATCTTTATGATAAGTTCGAGAAAGAGGTCATGAGTGTTAATGAACTTGAGCGCATTAAGGATGATGTACTTGGGTGGATGTCAAAACCGAACATTGATGTGGCTAAGGTGATATACAGGCATTTACCTGAACTCGGTCACGGCTTCAAGGACGATGAGCACGTGGCCGCCACCATAGACATCAGTGGACCGGGGATATTCGTCTTTAAGGAGCTTGCGGAGACCGCCAGGGTGGATATTAGACTAAGTAGCATACCACTGATAAGCCCAGAGGTGGCTGAATTCGCGGCCTCAAACTACATAATGGCCGACGCAACGGCAGGCACAAATGGGGCAATAGCAATAGTGGCCTCAGGTAAGGTCATCGATGAGTTGGTGGATGAACTCAGTAAGATACCTGGGTTAAGGCCTATAGTGATAGGTGAGGTGGTTAGGAGGGGTGGTGGATCATTACTAGTCCCAGACTACGTAACCAGGTACATTAAGGATAAGTCACTCCTCGCCAAATTAACAATCGCATCAAACATACTTCAAGGTGTTGCAAGGGTTAGGCAAACCTCAAGGTTGATTAGGGCTGAGATAAGGATCACCGGTAAGGTTCAGGGGGTTGGCTTCAGGCCACTGATAAGGAGGAATGCGAAGTCACTTGGATTAACCGGTGTTGCTAGGAACAATGAGGATGGGTCCGTGTCGATAATAGTGGAGGGGGAGGAGGGTAATGTGAAGGCCTTCATAGAATCCCTAAGCAATATCAACGTTGCCGAGGTGAGTAATGTGGATATTAAGTGGAGTGAGTATAAGGGCGAGTACGCGGACTTCAACATTGAGTGAGGGCAGAGGCCAAGATCAGCAGCCTAACTAGGTTCAAGCCCAATGTTCACCTCACCAATAGCCAAGGATTTTTAAATCACAGCCAACCGACGGAACCGTGGAGGACGTTACCGGTAGGGGGTTTAAGGAGGTTAAGGGTGTTGACCAGGTTTTGAATGAGGCCTTAAGGTTCATTAGGCATGAACCCAACGTAGTTGAGGTTAACCTCGAGAATGCGGTTGGAAGGTATTTAGCGGAGGACGTGTATTCAAGCGTCAATGTACCACCATTCAATAGGTCGGCCGTTGATGGCTACGCCGTGAGGAGCATAGACACATTCGGGTCATCGCCAACCAACCCAGCGATACTGAGGGTTAAGGGGTACCTACAGGTGGGTGATGACCCAGGCAGGTACATAGTTGGCCAGGGGGAGGCGGTGGAGATAGCCACAGGGGCTCCACTACCACCTGGCGCCGACGCTGTTGTGATGTATGAGAACACGGGTAGGAGGGGGGATTATGTTGAGGTTTACAGGCCAGTGGCCCCAATGGATAACGTGTCTAGGGTGGGTGAGGATGTTGCCGCTGGTGAATTAGTGTTTAAGAGGGGTACATTGATTAAGCCTTGGGATTTAGGGGTATTGGCGTCCATGGGTATCATTAAGGTTAAGGTTTATGAACCAAGGATGGCCTTACTGGTCACCGGCAACGAGTTGGTTGAGGTTGAGGACGCCGCTAAGAACGGCCTACCACCTGGTAAGGTGATAAACAGCACCAGGTTTATACTGGCATCAATGCTTAAGGAAATGGGCTGTACCGTGGATTACCTCAAGCTCCCCGATGATGAACAAACCATAAGGGACGCTGTCATTAAGATGCTTAACAGCCATGACGCCGTAATAACCACGGGTGGGGCATCTGTGGGTAAGATTGACTACACAATTAAGGCGGTTAGGGGGTTGAACCCAGATTACATAAACCATGGGCTAGCCATTAGGCCGGGTAAACCCAATAGCATAGCTGTGAAGGATGGTAAGCCAATATTCATGTTGAGCGGCTTCCCAGTGGCATCATTAACAGGCTTCGAGGTTCTGGTTAGGCCAATACTACTCCACATGATGGGGGCTGTTGATGAACCCAGACCTAGGATTAAGGGTACACTGACCAGGAGGGTTGCCACACCCATAAATACGAGATCCTTCGTTAGGGTGAGGGTTTACGTGGGTGAGGATGGTAAAATGTACGTTGAGCCGCTGGCCCTTACAGGTAGCGGCGTCTTAACCACGCTGGTTAAGGGTAATGGGATACTTGTGGTGCCTGAAAACAGGGAGGGGTATGATGAGGGGGATGAGGTTGAGGTTGAGTTGATAAGACCGGTCTTTAATGAGCAGGCGAATAAACCTTAACCAAGAACCCCCTAACACCACCCAACACCTGAACCAACGAACCGTAGTTAACGTGTTCCCTAGGAACCTTACCATACACCACAACCCTCTCCTCGCCGTAATCACCAGTTAGGGCCAGGAAGAAGTCGCCTAGCTCATTAATGCGTGCACCGAGGCATAGGGTGTACTCCTCCTGGGGTAGGTACATGTCCACGGTAAGCTTGGCTAACTGACCCCCACATTTAAAGCTCCCCCTGAACACTGGGGTTACGTCAGAGATTATGGCAACTTCACCATTTGAGAGCAAGTATGCGTTAATGGTCCTAGGTTCGCCGTTAATGCCCATTATGAGTGAGGCAAAGGCCTTAACAGACCTGCCCAGGGTTTTGTAGGCGTATATGTCGATCAAACCCCACTTACCCTTATAATCCCTATATATCGCCAGGAAAGTCTCAACAAACCTATCAACCAGGTTCACAAAGCTCCCGTAACCTTTGCTTAATTTTTATTTTTCCCCAATTCAGCAAAACCAGCTACTACCCCCATGCCATGGGGGTGCTGTGAGTAAATTCTGCAGGGCACCGCCAGTGATTGCACATGGCTAATTAAGGTTTATAAAATACTTGCCCAGTGGGGGCAATGTGGTGTCTGTTAAGGTTCTCCAGTACAGTAACGATTACCTGAAATTCACGGTGGAGGGTGTTAAGCCAAGTTTAGTTAACTCGCTTAGAAGGGTGCTCATATCCGACGTACCTGTGTTAGCCATAGACAGGGTGATTATCCTAGACAACACCACGGTGATGTACGATGAGGTGCTTGCTCATAGGCTATCCATGATACCCCTCAAGACTAACCTAAGTAAGTTACCTAAGATTGAGGAGTGTGAAGAGGAGCTGGTTGACCCAAGTCTATGTCAGGTTAGATACCAGTTAAGTGTTAAAGCCAGTGACCAGGTTGTGTCCGTGTACGCTAAGGACCTGATCCCAGATGACCCAGACTTCGCGCCACTGTACCCAGACACGTTGATATTGAGGATGAGTAAGGGGCAGGTCCTATCTATTGAGGCGTACGCTAAGCTAGGTAGGGCCAGGGATCATGCAAAGTGGCAGGCATGCTTGGCATCATATTACTACTACCCCAAGGTCCAACTACTCAATGCCAAGGATGACAGGTGCGCAGCGTGTGAAGAATTCTGTAAGGGCATTAGTAAAGGGGATGATGGGTACGTTATAACTGACCCACTGCAATGCTCATTCGATAATTGGAAGACCTGCGAGGAGGCGTGTAGTGGGTCACTGGCCGTGGATTGGGATGAAGATAAGTACGTGTTTTGGATTGAGAACTACGGGAACATGGACATGCCTAGTCTTGTTAAGGAGGCATTCAGGATTTGGAAATGGCGCTTCACCACGCTGCTGGATTTAATCAAAAGTGAGGCTAAGAGGCAGGCATCCCAGGGGCTCGGCGAGACCCATGCTGGGGGTAATGGGGGCGGTGGAGCCGGTAATCAATAGGTGCGTTGATTTTTTAATTAGGGTTAATGGCGTTTAACGCATCAGTGTAGGTACTTCCTTGGGTCAGTTAACTTACCCTCAAGTGCCGTGGCGGCTGCGGTGGCTGCATTGGCTAGGTAAACCTTACCCTCAGGGGAACCCATCCTACCCTTAAAATTCCTACTACCCGTTGAGACGGCCACCTCACCTGGGCCAATGACACCAAAGTGGCCCCCTAGGCACGGCCCACATGTACCGTAGGTAACCACACACCCAGCCTTAGTCAATACATCTACGTAACCCGCATCAAGGGCCTTCGTGAAAAGGTCCCTTGAAGCCGGTATGGCTATGCACCTGGCCTTAACCTTACCATTCTTAAGTATCCTCGCCGCCACCTCCAAGTCACTTAACCTACCGTTTGTGCATGAACCTATGAACACGTAGTCGACCTCAGTGCCCTCAACCTCGGTAATGGACTTAACGTTATCCACGCTATGGGGTGCCGCCACCAGGGGTTCAAGCTTATTAAGCTCAATGGTGTAGCTATCGACATACCTGGCATCCTGATCCGGGGCAATTGCCTTAGCCTCAATGCCCCTATTCCCCCTCAGGTAATTCAAGGTTTCCTCATCAGGTATGAATATGGCTGCGTCTGCCCCAAACTCAACACCCATGTTAGACACCGTAGCCCTGTAATCCATTGGGAATGCCTTGGGTTTCTCCACCTGGAACTCAACGGACTTACCGTTAAGGCCTTCGGCCTTGAAAACGGAGAGTATATGCAACGCAACATCCTTACCGTAAACACCTGGTGACGGTTCGTTAACCAGCCTTATTAGGAATGGTTCAGGGACCATTAGCCATGTCTTACCTGTGATTAATATTGCCGCCATGTCGCTGGCCCCCATTCCCTGGGCAAAGGCACCTATAGCCCCAACCGTGGTTGTGTGACTGTCGGCGGCCATAACAACCTGGCCAGGTAAGGCATACCTTTCAAGTAGCAGCTGGTGGAGTATACCATCGCCAACATCGTGGAAGTTCCTCACATTTATTGACTTAGCGAACCTCCTCAGTTTAACCTGAATCTCAGCAGCCCTCTCATTGGGTGGCGGCGCCAAGTGGTCAAAGGCTATGACGAATCTATCAAGGTCCCAAACCTTAACCACCCCTATGTTCTCCATAACCTCAACAACGTGATGACCTGTTAAATCGTGGAACGCCGCCAGGTCAACACCTATCTCAGCAACGTCGCCGGGCGATACTTGCCTCCCAGCGGCCCTACTTAGTATCTTTTCCGTTAATGTGAGACCCATTAGCCACCACTTTAACACAGCCGCCTAATGAGGGTTTATTAATTTTACCAAGATTATTATTCTACTGAGAATTAACTTTTGTAAATTTAATAGTAATTATATGTAAAACTATAGCCACTACCTACCGCTCCTCATCATTCTCCTCAACTCTTCGCCAACAACCTCAATCCTGTGGTTCTTAATCTCATTGAGTAGCCTATTCAGATTCCTCATACCACCCTCATACTCGTTCAGCCACTCTCTAGCGAATTCGCCATTCCTAACCCTCTCTGCCGCCTTCCTCATCCTCTCCTTAACCGTATCATCAAGGACGTATGGGCCTACGGTTAACCCACCGTACCTTGCGGTTTCACTTACCCCGTTAAGCATCCCGTAGATGCCCCTCTCCCATATTAGGTCCATTATTAACTTAGCCTCATTAAGGACCTCGAAGTATGCCACCTCAGGTTGGTAACCCAACTCCACCATTGTTTCGAAACCCTTCTTAATAAGCTCCATTAAGCCTCCAACTAGGACTGTCTGCTCGCCTATTAAGTCGGTCTCGGTCTCCTCGGCGAATGTGGTTTCAATAACACCAACCCTGGTGAAGCCATTAGCCTTAGCCACGGCCAACGCCCTCTTAAGAGCCCTGCCCGTGTAGTCCTGGTGAACTGCAACTAATGCAGGGACCCCCCAACCCCTAAGGTACTCATCCCTAACCGCCCTACCTGGTGCCTTAGGGGCAACTAGGGTTACGTCAACGTTGCTCGGTGGCTTAATCAGGTTAAACCTTATGTTGAAGCCATGCGCGAAGACAACTAGTGAACCTGGCTTCAGGTTAGGCCCTATTTCACTCTCCCAAACCTTAGGTTGAACCATATCCGGCAGTAGAACAGCAACCACATCAGCCATTCTCGTGGCCTCGGCTACGCCATGGGTTTCAAACCCTTCCTGCTTAGCCAGGTCAAGGCTCTTGCCTGGCCTAACCCCCACTATTACGTTTAACCCACTATCCCTCATGTTCAATGCCCATGACCTACCCTGTATGCCGTAGCCTAGGATGGCTACTACCTTACCCCTTAACTCTGAGAGGTCTGCGTCACCCTCCCTGTATATCTTAGCCATTCCTCTCACCCATTAACAGGGCCTGAGCCTTAGGTATACTTATACTTGCCGTGTAGCTTACATTAGCAACGTCATATAGCTTGTTCAACTTGTTACAAACCCAGTTAACCTCATCCTCAACGCCCTCGACGTAAATATCAACATTTACCGCATCCCTATTAAACGAGACTGTTATGGCCTTAACGTTAACCTTACCCCTCCTCACTACGTTGAGCGCCCTGACCAGTGGATCTAATCCACCATCCATGTTCAGTAATGTTAGGTTTATCCTGTAGCTGTTCATCATGCATCACCGTACCTTAGGTTAACCTTAAACCCCTCAGGTAGGACCACCTCACTAAGCCACTTCCCAGGTTGAACCCATGGCAGCACCAGGTCCCTCTCCCTATCAATGGTTACGTCAATTATCAATGGTTCATTATTCCTAATCGCCCTGGCCACGCTACTCCTCAATTCATCGTAGTTACTTGGCCTGACGCCATCTATGCCGTAGGCCTCACCTATCTTTATGAAGTCTGGGTTAGCCTGGAAGTCAACGGCTATTATCCTCCTACCGTAGAGTAGCATTTGCCAATGCCTAACAAGCATTAGTGCTGAGTTATCGAAGATAACCACTATTATGGGTAAGTTATACTCCCTGACTAGGGCTAGATTCTGCATCGTCATTTGGAACGAGCCGTCACCGTCAATATCCAGGACTGGGACATTGGGCCTAGCCACCTTAGCGCCCAGGGCTGCCGGTATGCCGAACCCCATTGTCCCCAGGCCGGCGCTGGTTATGAAGGTTCCAGGCACGTAGACGTCCCAATGCAGTTCACTCCACATTTGGTGGCTGCCAACACCCGTCGCCACTATGGCCTGGGGTGGCGTAACCTCCCTAATGACCTTAAGCACCCTCCAGGGGGCGAAGCCTGGCATATCGCTGGTTTCCCTGAACTTCTCGTAGGCCTCCTTAATCGACCTTAACCAGTTGACGAATTGCTCATTCTTAACGGCGGCCTTAGGCAGCAGCTCAAGCATCATCCTTAAGGTAACCTTCGCATCGCCGATAATGCCCACGCTCGGTTTAACGTTCTTACCAATCTCACTCTTATCAATGTCAATGTGAATTATCCTCCTCCCCCTCTGGAACTCCCTAAAGTCACCCACAGTCCTGTCACTAAACCTAGTACCCACCGCAAGCACAAGGTCCGAGTTCATTATTGCGGCGTCAGCCTCAACCCTCCCATGCATCCCAGCTGGCCCCATGAACAGTGGATGGTTGTTGGGCACACAGTTCTTGCCGGGTAGGGTGGTGACTATAGGCATCCACAGCGTTTCAGCCACAGCCAACACCTCCTCGGTGGCGTTGCTCCAGCATACACCACCACCGACAAGCATCACCGGCCTTTCAGCCTCCATGAGCAGTTTAACGGCATATGCCACAAGCCCAGGGTCAGGTTCAGGGATACCCTTGTAGGAGACCTTTACGTAATCCTCACCACGCACCTCCTTAACCTCAGATAGCTGAACATCCCTAGGTAAATCCACCACAACTGGACCTGGCCTACCATCGGTGGCTATCCTGTAGGCAGCCTTAAACATGGGCACTAGGTCCTCGGGTTTCTTAACCATGAAGGTGTGCTTGGCTATTGGTATTGATAAGCCTATTATGTCCGTCTCCTGGAAGGCATCCCTACCAAACACTGAGGTTGGGACTTGCCCTGTTAGTGCGACCAGGGGTGATGAATCCATCATTGCGTTGGCCAAGCCCGTGGCGAGGTTTGTTGCACCAGGCCCTGAGGTAACTAGGACAACACCTGGCTTCCTAGTTACCCTACCATATGCGTCCGCCGCATGTATGGCACCCTGCTCATGCCTAAAGAGGAATATCTTAATGTCCTTGCCGTAAAAGGCGTCGAACAGCGGCATTATCTGACCCCCAGGTATGCCGAATATCTCATCGATACCCATTTTAACAATCTCATTGGACAACGCATCAACAGCCCTAACCACAATAACCACCCCTTAGCCTATTTATAGGGTCTGTATACCCATCCCCCGCGGATTCTTTGCTTATTCTACATTTGATTAAGTATTGGGCCCCTGAGGCCCACTCCTTATCGTACGTAAAGAATAAGACACCTCATTAACCGCAGTAGCCTATACACCCCTTTTTAAGCATTACCCTTAGGCTATCTATTCTATGCAGCATAGCCGCTGCTAAACAGTTGAATACCAATAATTCTATTGATTCAACCTACAGTTATTTACTGAATTCCACGAAGCTTAAAACTTATATACCTAGACCGGCGGGGCTGTTAGGGTGGTCTAGATTGCTCAAGCCGTGACCCCAGGCGGCACGGGGGTTAGGTACGTTAGGTTCCTGGACACCACCCTAAGGGATGGTGAGCAGACGCCCGGCGTTGCATTAAAGCCTGAGGAGAAGTTACTGATAGCAATGAAACTTGAGGACCTTGGCGTGGACTCAATAGAGGCCGGGTACCCTGCGGTAAGTGAGGGTGAGTTTAAGGCTGTTAGGATGATAAGTAGGGAGGTGACCGACTCCGAGGTCATAGTTTTATCGAGGTCTGTTAGGCATGATATAGATAGGGCCATTGACGCCGACGTTAAGGCCGTCCACCTATTCATAGCCACATCCGACATACACATGAAATATAAGTTGAGGATGAATAGGGAGCAGGTTATTGAAAGTGCTGTATCAGCTGTCGAGTACGCTAAGAGCCATGGGTTAACCGTGGAGTTCAGCGCCGAGGATGCCACCAGGAGTGACTTGGAATTCCTGGTGAAAGTATTCCAGAGCGTCGTTGATGCTGGGGCAGATAGGCTAGACATTGCTGACACGGTTGGTGTAATGTGGCCAAGCAGAATGGCCCAGTTAATTAAATTAATTAAAGGTAGGGTGAGGGGCAATTACCTGCTCAGTGTCCACTGCCACGACGACTTCGGCATGGCGGTCGCCAACAGCGTGGCCGCTGTTGAGGCTGGGGCTGATCAGGTACATGGCACTATAAATGGGGTTGGGGAGAGGGCTGGGAATGCGGCCCTCGAGGAGGTGGCCTCAGCTGTAAGATTCCTACTCGGCTACAGAACCAGGATTAGGTTTGAGAGGATTAAGGATGTGTCTGAGGCCGTGTCTAAACTATTTAATATACCTGTACCACCTAACAAGGCTATAGTAGGCGCCAACGCCTTCTCCCACGAATCCGGTATACACGTGCACGGCATCCTAAGCAACCCATTAACATACGAACCCATTGACCCATCCATGGTTGGCATGAACCGCAGGATAGTGTTAGGTAAGCATAGTGGTAGGCACTCAGTGGAGTATGCACTTAAGATGCTGGGTATAGAGCCCAATGATGAGGTGGTTTCCAGGGTGCTGCGCAGGATAAAGGAGCTTGGGGACTCCGGGGTTAACATTACCTGGGAGGACTTTAAGAGGATAGCCCTAACGGAGATTAAAGGTGAGGTCAGTGAGGATAGCCGTAATTAAGGGCGATGGCATTGGACCTGAGGTTGTAGACTCAGCCCTGAGGGTACTTAAGGCCGCCGCAGCTAAGTACGGCCTAGCAATTGAATTCACCGAGGTTGAGGCCGGCGACACAGCGCTCAGCAGGTACGGTGAAGCCATGCCGAGCAGGTACTGGGGCATCATTGAGGCTTCCGACGCTATACTGAAGGGCCCCGTGGGTGAAAGCGCCGGTGAGGTTGTTGTTAAGCTTAGGAGGGGTCTAGACCTCTACGCTAACATTAGGCCGGCTAGGGTTTACCCAGGTGTTAAGGCGCTTAGGGAAGGCGTTGACCTGGTTATAGTTAGGGAGAACACGGAGGATGTCTACGTCAGGGCCGAGTACATGGTCACCAGCGACGTGGCTGTGGCGCTTAGGGTTATTTCAAGGAGGGCGAGTGAAAGAATTGCTAGGGTAGCCTTTGAACTGGCTAAGTCAAGGAGGGGTAAGGTGACCGTGGTCCATAAGGCAAACGTACTCACCGTGACCGATGGCCTATTCAGGAGCGTTGCCAGAGAAGTGGCTTCAAGATACCCCAACGTAAAGGTTGATGAGATGTACATAGACTCGGCGGTTATGGATATGGTTAGGAGGCCGCAGGACTTCGACGTAATATTAACGACAAACCTCTACGGCGACATACTAAGCGATATAGCGGCATACGTGACGGGCAGCATTGGGTTAGCCCCATCGGCAAACATGGGTGACTCAAAGGCAATGTTTGAGCCAGTCCACGGCGCAGCCTTCGACATAGCCGGTAAGGGCATAGCCAACCCAACGGCAACCATACTGTGCGCGTCATGGATGCTTAAGTGGTGGGGCAGCAGGGTGGGTGATGGCAAATACACCACCGCTGGTAACGCCATTGAGAAGGCAGTGCTGGATACACTAAGCAGTGGAGCCAAGTTGACACCGGACCTTGGCGGTAACGCCACAACGGCTGAATTCGCAGATGAGGTCATTAAGAGGATTTAGATGTTAACGGTGCATTAAGGCATTGCACATAAAATGTGCAATAAAGGGTAAATAACTAATATTGATATAGCAAATACATGTAGCCTGGGATGAGTAAGGGCAGGGTGATACTCTTCATTACAATGCCGCCATCTGAGGAGGACCGTGTTCAAGCTGCATTAAGGCTCGCATTTATCGCATCCTCACAGGGGTATGAGGTAATCGTTTACCTGGTGCTGTATTCAGTGGTGCTAGCCAAGAGGTCTGTTTTTGAGAAGCTAAGCGAGGCAACTAGGAAAATGATTACTGATGCTATGAACGCTGGCGTGAGGATTGTTGCATGTAAGGTGGCAATGCAGGGCTTTAATGTCAATGATGAGGAGCTGATGAACGGCATTGCTATCTGGGAGCCAAAGGATCTTTTTGAGTCCGCTAAGGGCTCCATACTCATTTCGATGTAACTGGAGTTATTAAAAACATAGCCGTAGTACCATAAGCTCAAGTTAACGGGGTGTGGTAAACCTCGCAAGGCTTGGACTACCGGTGAATAGGGGCGTGGTGGAGGAGTGCCTTGGTTAAATTACAAATTGCTTAATCATAAGGGTTGATTAATAAGTTAAACTTAATAATCATTAGTGGCTGTGGGTTACTATGCCTCAATTGGTGGTGGAGGGCAGGGTCATTAAGGTTGGGGATAACATAGACACGGACGTCATAATACCGGCCAAGTACCTTGTCTACACGGACCCGGCTATACTTGGTAAGCACGCCATGGAGCCCCTGGACCCTAACTTCTACGAGAAGGCTAAGGATGGTGTAGTATTAGTTGCCGGGAGGGCCTTTGGGATGGGGTCGAGCAGGGAGCAGGCTGCCATAGCGTTAAAGGCTGCTGGGGTTAAGGCTGTGTTAGCGGAGTCCTTCGCCAGGATATTCTACAGGAACGCAATTAACAATGGCCTACCGGTCCTGGTGGTGCCTGGGGTTAGTAGACTGGTTAATGAGAATGATAAGGTGCGTGTGGTTGTGGATACAGGTGAAATAACGGTAAACGACTCAAGGGTGATTAAGGCCAAGCCGGTAACAGGGGTGGCGCTGGAGATACTGCTTAAGGGTGGGCTCCTCAACTACCTGAAGGGCAGGTGAACCACGGCTAAATCTTTAATACCGAGCCTTGATGGGGCTTGCCTGAGTATTATGTGTAGGATGGCTATTATACTGGGTGGGATGCCCAGCATCCTTAATGTACGTGAGGGGGTCGTTAATGGCCTCATTAAGGCTGCGTCAAATGACCCATATGGTGAGAGGCTTTACGGCGAGTCAAGCCACAGTGATGGGTGGGGCTTTGTATCGCTAGTGACCGGTAACCCGACTTCACCGTTAATGTTCAAGAGCCTTAAGCCAATATACCTAGACCCACTATCCCCAAAGATACTGATGGGCGCTCATGAGGGACAGGGTACATTAATCGAGATGATTCACGCCAGGGCTGCCAGCACAGGAACACCGAAAAACATAACGTCAACCCACCCTGTCTACTCAACAACCAACACCGGCCACGAAGTCTTCATGGTTCACAACGGCTCCTTCAGGAGGGATGACCTAGCCAGGTACCTTAACCTAGGGCCCGGTTATGGTGCCAGCTACAACGACACATTCATAGCTAACCTGGCTCTTGCTGGGAGGGTGGGTGATGGTATTACAGTGGAGGATTTAAAATGGCTGCTTGGTTACGTTAAAACTGGGGCCAACCTTGGGATACTGATGGTTAAGTACATGGATGGCCGGTTAAGTGAGGTTCAACTTGTGGTTGGTAGTTATTACGTTAAGGCCAATGATGGCAAGGATGAGGCCCGTGATGATTACTACAGGCTTTACTGGTGCAGCGGCAATGGGATCAACGTGTACGCGTCTTCAACAATAGTGGACTACTATAGGCCAGTAAACCTACCCAACTGCACGCCGCTTAGGAATGGCGAATACCACTCGTACATGGTGGATGCCAACACCGGTAAGTACACCCGTGAGGTATGGGTATTGAGCTAACCTAACCTGTTAGGTTTATTACTTTAAAATTAGAGGCTAATAATCCTAGTACACTCGGTGCCTTCAATGAAGGCTAGGGCCCTTGTGCTCAGGGAGTTCGGTAAACCCCTTAGGATGGAGACCATTGACGTTAAGGAGCCTGGTGACGATGAGGCTGTGCTTATTAAGGTGGTTGGCGCGGGCATGTGTAGGACGGACTTAAGGCTATGGGCCGGTACGGAACCGAGGGAGGGGTTTAGGCTACCCTTCGTGCTTGGTCATGAGAATGCAGGCGTGGTTGAGAGCGTTGGGGGTAAGGTTAAGGGGTTTAAGCCGGGTGATAAGGTACTGGTTTACGCCATCTGGGCTGACTGGGGGTGCAGGTACTGCAGGATTGACAAATGCATGCAGTGCAGGGATCAAAGCATACCCGGGCAGTCCAACTACTACGGTGGGTACGCCGAATACCTCTACGTACCCGACTACAGGTACTTGGTTAAGATAGATATTGATCCTGTGGAGGCGGCGCCATTAGCCGATGCCGGGTTGACATCATACTCAGCAGTTAAGAAGGCCATGCCATACCTACACCCGGGTTCAACAGTAGTGGTGTATGGGGTTGGTGGCTTAGCGTCATACGCCATACAATACCTAAGGCACATGACCCCCTACGTAACCATAGTAGCCGTGTCCAGGAGCGATGAGAAACTTAAATGGGCCGAGGAACTGGGAGCCCATTACGCCGTACACCCAGGTGAACTGGGGGACATGGTTAAGAAGCTTAGCCCAGAGGGGGCTTCGGTGATCCTAGACTTCGTGGGTAACGGGGATTCAGCCAAGGCGATACCACTACTTGAACCTGGGGGTGCGGTGATCCTGGTTGGGATGGAGGGTAGGGACTACCCAATACCGGTCTTCGACACTGTTGCGTGGCAATTCACCGTGATCGGGAGCAATTACGGCAGTATAAGTGAAATGGAGGAGATGGTCCGCTTCATTAGGGACCATGGCATTAAGTCGTACGTAGAGAGGATACCGCTTGATGAGGATGCAGTTAATGAGGCGTTGAACAGGTTGAGGGAGGGTAGGGTATTGGGTAGGTTCGTCATAACACCTCAGGGTGGTTGACCATGATTAGGAGGTTTTGGTTAGCTAAGGTTGGGGATCACGGTGAGGTCCCGGGCGCCGAGGTTTACTGGATGAGGGACTTTGATAAGTGGGTTAGGTTAAGCTTCTACTCACTGATAATAGACACCGACGATGGCTACGTCCTAGTGGGCACTGGCCTAGTAAGGGACTTAACGCTGAGGAACAGGTTCCTCAGGGAGTGGGCGGGTAGTGATAGGTGTAGGTTCACGGTTCAGGATAGTGAGAGGATTGAGAACGTGCTTAGGAGACTTAACCTAACCCCAGATGACGTAGCCCACGTAGTCATAACGCCAGTCCAAGACTACACGGTTGGTGGCCTAGACCTATTCAAGAGGGCTAAAATATACTTCTCAAGGAGGGGTTGGTTTGAGGATGTGGTTAACCCAAGGCCATCACCATTCCTCAACAGGGACGTTTACCTACCCAGGTACGTTAGGGATTACCTCTTCGAGGAGGCTTGGGGTAGGATAATCCTGCTTAACGATGAGGATAAGGTGGTTGATGGGGTGGATGTGAAGTGGACTGGTTGCCACCACAGGAGCTCAATGGCCATTATAATGCACACTAGAGAAGGTGTCATCAGTCTCACAGACGCAGCCTTCACCATGAGGAACCTGCAGGAGAACATACCCATAGGCATAGCCGAGGACATTTACGAATGCCTAAATGCATACGAATACCTAAAGAGAGTAAGTAAGGTGGTTATACCAGCCTACGATCCAGATAACGTGGTAAGGTTTAGGGAGTGGTTTATTTAGGGGGCGTAATTTTGTCTGAAACCTATTTTAACTTAAGTAACGTTGACCAAGTGTGATTAAGATTGAGCTGCTTGTAGCCAATGGCGAGGTTACCGTGGTTGCTGAGGGCGAGAAGGTGACGTTTAGGAGTATTGATGATGCCCTGGCCTACGTTAGGAAGATAGCCACTGACGTTGACTGCATCAGGAACTCCTGGTACATTAGGGTTCCGTTGGTTAGGATACTGGATACATTAGCCTACGCCTCCACGGCTAAGTCTAGGAGTGTTAAGGAGACCTTGGTTAACTACCTTAGGGAGAGGGGGTTGAGTGAGACGAACGTGAGGGTTATTGAACCTACGCTACAGGCCCTTAACCTAGTCAACAACGGTGAGTTCACCGATGATGCCCTTAGGATTGGGGAGTTGTATAGGATGGGGATGCTTAGTGAATGCGCTAGCCTAATGATGAAGCTTGCCCAGGGTAACTGCGCCCTAAGGGGCCTATTATCCAAGTATAGGCCGGGTGACCCAGACTCACTTAGGCAGCTTGGGCTTAGGAGGAGGGATGAGGTCAACTACACGATGCAACTCCTCGACTTCATGATAAGCGGTGGTTTACTGGGTTGCATTGATTCACTGAGGGAGTTCCTTAACGGTAAGTGCACAACACCACTATGCCAATGCTGCACCAGCTATGCCACATACTTCATACTGAGTAGGATACCCATGGCCAAGCTCATGGATTACCTAAACTTACCCAACCCAGGCTACACACCAGTCATAAGTGGGCGTGAAGTAGCCCTAGTGCACCCAGGTAGTGGCGATAGGGTGGCCGTGGTGGGTAAGGTTGCTGAGTTTAACCAAGTCAACTACGCCCCAGCCTTAAGGGCCCTGGTTGATTCTATTGAACAGGAGTTGAGGAGGGGAGGGGTGGATAGGGCCATTTTAATAATACCGTTCACCGTTAACTACAATGGGTGCGGTGTTGGTAAGGTCTACGTTGCAACATACCTAAACGGCGTGTTCACGTATGCCGAGATACATGAGCCACGGGAATTCGTTAACCCAGGGTTTAAGTAAAATTGATGAATTAATAGGGCTAGTAGTTATCCAGGGATGTGGCCATTATGTAGGCGTCCTCGCCGTCATGGTAATAGCCCTTAACCACGTCAACCACCCTGTAGCCTAACTTCTCGTATAGGCTTATGGCTGGTTTATTGGAGACCCTAACCTCAAGGTAAACCTCACTGGCCCTGTAGAAGTGCTTAAGGGCCCTCATGGACCTGACCATTAGGTTGTACCCTATGCCAATCCTCCTATACTGGGGTAGGACACCGATGGACACTATGTGCCCCTTCCTAACTATGCTACCCCTCCTTATGTTTGACCAGCCGAACTCAACCCTACTCATCACGTAGCCCGCGGTCTCACCATTAACCTTAGCCACTATGAATGCCTTGGGGAAGTTCAAGTGGTGCTCCACGAAGAAGTAGGATGGGTAGTTCTCAGGTAGGACAGCCCTATTAATCCTAACCACATCCTCAAGGTCACCCATGTCGAACTCCCTAATAATGAACTTAACACCACCCTTACCGGTAATCTCCTCGGAACCCTCAAGCTTCTCAGTAACAATACCCATATAACATCACCCTGACTCAACCAATATATAAACATTTGTACATTGATAAGCCAACCCAAGTTGTGGACGTTCTCCAAAGCCCTGAGGGGTGGGGGAAGATTTAAATTGACGCTGTTAAGTGAGCTATGGAATGAGGAGGTTCCTACATAGGGGTATGGTGAATTCCTCTGATGTTGTGGATAGGCTCCTTGAGGGGCTTAGCCTAGGCAGGGGGATGGACCTTGGGTGTGGGGATGGCTTCTACTGCGAACCGCTCCTAAGGTACGTCTCAGAGCTGTACTGCGTAGACGCCAATGAGGCTAACGTGGAGTTGGTTAAGTCCAAGTTCGGGGGTAGGGTTAAGGCAATGAGGGCCTTAGCTGAGGAGTTACCCTTCGACGACTCAAGCTTCGACCTGGTTTTCATGGCAAACTCATTCCACGACTTCGATAGGGAGAGGGCTAAGGCTGAGGTTAACAGGGTTCTGAGGCAAGGAGGTTACATAGCCATCTACGACTGGAAGAAGAATTACATAGGTCTAGGGCCTCCTCCCTGGATCAGGATGAGCGAGGAGGATTACCTAAGAACCTTTGAGAGATACCAACTGGTTAAGAGGCTAGACTTCGGGGAACACCATTATGGATTACTGTTAAGGAAATTATAAACACGCATTAAAAGATGTAGCATTTAACCAGCGTGCATTGATTATGGGAGTAAGGTTTAAAGAGCAGTCATAAACCCTAAACCAGCCGGGGTGGCCGAGCTTGGCCCAAGGCGATCCCCACGGTTTAACCCGTGGGGACCTGAACGGGACTCGAGATCCCGTCCCCGCAAGGGGGCCCGGGTTCAAATCCCGGCCCCGGCGCCATGTTTATGTGGGTGGTTGCTCCGCTGTTGAGTTAGGAATACTCATTAAGCCTAAACCCTCTTCATAATCTGATTAAAAGGCTGGTGTGGGTGGGGGACTTGTTTGATTAGGTTGTGGTTGGGTTGTTGTTAGGGCCGGCACAACTCTAGTGTGGGTGCGCTCCATGATGCTACTCCGCTCACGTATGTGCCTGGGAGTTGTTGTGATGGTATGTACGAGGCTGCTGATGGGACTAGGCCCATGCTTGAGCCTATTGGCTGTGCAGTAAGCCACCAACCACCATCAACCCAAACATACTCATAAGTATTCTCAGCAAAAATCAAGTAACACCTAGAACCCGTCAAAACCTCAACACTCATGAGCACTGGTAATAGTGTCTCATATTCTGTGCCGCTTGAGTAGTTTGGTAGTATCCAGATGGGTGGTGATGTGTCTTCGAAGGCATTTGCGTACAATTCGTTCGTATTCGCATTATTTAGGTTAAAGGTCCACGTGATGTTATCCTCAGCAATATTATCGATACCATCCGCCATCGGCGATAGGGTAACACTAACAGTCTCACTACCACTCGGTAGGGTTATTTTTTCATACGTAAAGGGCCCTATTGAGATGCCGATTGAGTAGCTGGACTCCTGCGAGCTCGCCGGAGGCGAGTAACTATTCAGCGGACTGCCGAAGGGGGAGTTGTAGAGGTTCTGCTGGTACTCGTAATAGCTATAGTAGTAGTCAATAGCGCCACTCTCCACGAGGACTTTACCACCATTATCAACCATTGTTGTGGTTGGTTCATAACCAACGAAGCCGTATACGTAAGCGGGTATGTTCGGTGGTGTTGCAGCGACCCAAACTTGGGTGTTTACCTCTAGGCATGTGTCGTAGTAGAATGTTCCATTACCATCACTATAACCCTCAATACCCCACTCCGTATACGGTGCACCACTTAATGGGGCTGCCCATATGAGGTAATTATGGTTACCTTCGTAGATGCCGGGCTCTAACTCGTTGGCGCCCTCGTAATAATTCGAATAAGCTAACCAACACGGGTCCTGCGTAACACCTACCTGGGCCTGGCTAGTTGATGGGTGCTTTAATATTATATACATCATCACTACCCTTAGTACGTCCATCGGCATTGCTGGCCCTATGACTAGGTAGTGCGGCCCGCCAAAGGCTACTGCTAGGGCTTCCTTGCCGCTGATCGGTATTATTGGGTAGGCTATTAGGTAGTCGCTTGGTACGCCGTGTCCATTAAGCTGGTAGTTGAGGTAGAAGGTACCGTACCTCCTCGCCCACGAGTAGGCTAGTAGGTACTCCATTGCCATTAAGTCGCTTGAATTGCCGTATAGCATGATTAAGTCACCCTTAGCCACTAGGCCAGTTAACAGGTTGATTAATGGGCTTGTTAAGTTAAGCTTGACCCTGCCATTGACTACGCCAATGACAACGCTAGGCTTGATCACAGAGTAGCCTATGAGTACCGTGGAATTACCGGGTAAGGAAGGCAATTGACTCAGGTTAACTGGCTTAATAAGCGACTGCGGTACACCAACACTAACAAGCCTCTGAATCAACGACTGAGGACCAACAACATATATCGGCATATTCAGGCTAACGTTAACCGGCAAGCCCACCGGCGCTGGAGCATTAAAACCAACCCCCACCGGTGTGCTTGACTTATTGATCACGTGCATTGTGGTGAGTATTGAAACAGCCACCACGGCTACAACCAAGGAAACCAACAAGGCAACCCAAACAAACCTCCAACCACCCCCAACCATAACCACAAAAACAACCCACCACCTAATATTTTTTCGCTAAACACACCACCCATAACTGACAATCACTAAGACAACTAACAACCCCCAGCAAACCAACTCCACAGATTCAAACCCCAACCCCAGCGCCAGCAATGAAAACTAGTCATTGCTCTCTTCCTTTTTTAATCAGTATACATGGTCATTAAAAACACTTAACCACACCCTACCACGTCCATAGGTACGCCTAAAAGCATTCTAACATGACCTTCACAATATACCTTCTCCTCATTAAATCCATTTATGGACTTATCTTCTTATCTAGCTTTATTTTTGTATAACTTATAAATAGTAACATCATAACTTAGCTTAATTGCACCGCTCATTACAAGGGGTAAGTAGAGTAATCTAAGCGAGAATATGAAGCCAACTAATACTGGACCCGGTAAACTACTTATATTTCTAAAGATGTTAGTTACTGCAAATACTTTCACCCTCTCTTCATCATTAAAAATTTGAGAGATGAACGCTTGCCTGGTAGGTACATCCATTTGCGAGAAGCTTTGCCTCAAAAATAGGAATACGACCGCCCAGTACAGTGAGTTCATAAATGGTATAAGAATCAGGAATATATTAGATGTTATATGTGTGAAAACCATGGTATGCAAATTACCGATCCGTTCAGCTATTAGTGGGGCTATGATTAACGAAATTGCGGTAATGATACTGGATATGCCAAACACTATACCTAAACTCGACGCTGATGCATGAAATCTTAGGTAAAACCAAAGCGTCAATAATGACTGCGTAATTAAACTTCCCCCAAATGCATCCAGAGCAAAGAGCACTGAAAGATTTCTCACATCTTGATGCAGCAAGAGACCTGGCAGATTTTTACTCATCCCATTGTGACCTACCTCAATATTCATTATCTTCCTATAAACTAAAATGAGAAGCATTGACATGATTATGTAGAGTATAAATACGAGCTTAGCCATGATAATAGTATCACTCGTAATAAAGTGAGAGAGTAATGGTATAGAGAAGGAGCCTAATGACGAAAAGGAATAACCAAGTAAGTTATATACCCCTAGTACTCTACCTGGATTTTTAGCGAGCTTAGGGATTATCCCAACCTCCACTGATTGAAATGGGCCAGTTTCCGTCCCGGTCACGCTTATATTTCCCATGAAGAGAGCTATTAATATTAATATGAAGCTACGTGACAACAATAAAATTATACCAGATATCATCATGAATAAGCTACTTATTATTAGAAAGTTCCTTCTACCAATGGAATTTTCGTATAAAGCTAGCAAGAGATTAAATGTAACATTACCTAACACTATGAAGAATATGCCTAAAGTTACATAAAATGGTGAGTATCCTAAGCCTATGAGGTATACCGGTATCAGTATGCTAATGAGACTAAACGTGAAAATCCTCATACTCTTTGCTAAAAGTATAAGATAAAGGGTATTACTCATCCAGTAGACTTCGGTATAATTTTCACTTTTAAAACTTTAGAACTTAAGTGACTTAGAATTCGTTATAAGGCTGCATCAAATCCCATTTTAACTGAGAAGATTATAGCAAGAGAAGGCATTATGGGTTTATGGCTTTGTTTGAAGGCATGGTTTTTAACTAAGTTTAAGCTGGCATGAGAACACGGCTGTTTTAGTTTCAACATGGGTATGGGTCAATTAAGAGCCTATGCAACTTAATAACCCCCTTGTTAATCAGTTTCTGCAACTCCTCTGGGTTACTTAGTTGATTGCTGTTTAACTGCGCATTTATGTGTATTAGTATACCCATGCTTATCTCATCAACATTTAATGTACTATTGCTGTTAACCTGCACCTCAACACCAAGTATCGCGCTAAGCACCTTCGCGGCATCCTGTCTCTCAACATAACTAACTATGTTCTTACCCTGCACCATGCTCTTAGCCTCATCAACACTTATCGGGTTTAGCCTTATTATCCCACCACACGGTAGCATACATGAGCCTAGGTCACTGAGCAGATACACGGTGCCTTCAGGCATGGTTAGCTCCCGGTAACGCATTGGTTAAATAACCTATGCACCATCAACTATTACTTTTGTCGAAAATTTATTAATTAATGCGTTACAGAATCAATGATGAATCCGCCGTGGTTAACGTACCATAACCTTAGTCCGCTAAGATTTTTTATACTAAATTTACCATTAATACGACTACACATGTTGAGTGGATTTTTAATCTAAGTAATGTAGCTTTACCCATAGATATAGATATTATATAATATTACGTATAACACATTAATGCTGGGGAAATTTTTAAATTTAAGGCTACGTGAGGCCGCTGGACCAACTGTATGTCCTCAGTTAAGGCTGGCCTTAAGATTGAGGTTAAGAGGGGGACCTTTACCTTTAGGGTTAAGCGTTATGACCCAAAAACCGGTGGTTACAGGTGGAGTGAGTATAAGGTTGAGGTTACCAGTAGGCAGACCGTGCTTGATGCATTACTCAAAATCAAAAGTACCCAAGACGCCACCTTGGCTGTTAGGTACAGTTGTAGAATGGGTATATGCGGCTCCTGTGCAATGGTCATTAACGGTGTCCCACGTCTGGCCTGCGAAACAAAGCCATTTGAACTGGGCACTGATGTGATAACCGTTGAGCCCCTTAGTAACCTTAAGCCAATTAAGGACCTGGTCGTTGACATGGATGAATTCTTCGAGAAGCATAAGTCGGTTAAGCCGTGGTTGATTAGGAGGGATGAGGGTGAGCAGTTTGAGAAACTGGACTCGTACTATGTTCAGACCGAGGAGCAGTTGATTAATTACCTTGAATTCGCCTACTGCATAAAGTGTGGCGCCTGCTACTCAGCATGCCCAATGGTCTTCCTAAACAAGAATTACCTGGGCCCACAGGCATTAGCCGCCGCTTATAGGTGGAGTGCTGATAATAGGGATGAGGGGTATGTCCTTAGGCTTAAGGTTATTGACTCCGATAACGGCGTGTGGTCATGCCACTACAGCGGTACCTGTAGCAAAGTGTGCCCGAAGGGGGTTGACCCAGCGTTAGCAATTAACCTACTCAAGAAATCGTTATTAACCGGTAAGCCACCGGCAAGGTGACCAGCATGACGGAGAAACTGGCCACTAAGAGGAACCCACCCAAATGGTCCCTCTGGTTACGTGGACTGGATGAGTGGCTTCTAATATTCCAGAAGGTCAGTGGGGCCATTTTAGCCATATACCTAATAGGGCACACGTTAGTTATATCAACGGCGTTAGGCTTCGGCCACCCAAGTCAATTAACCTGGGAAAGGGTAATTGGGCTCATTGAGGGTCCCAGGGTGGTTGGGGTTGCCCACGTCGGTACGATAATAGAGTACTTAATAGCCTTACTGGTAGCTGTTCATGGGGCTAATGGCGTTAGGCTAATCCTAATGCAGTACTTTGGTCTTGGCTTACCTAAGCCTGAAAGGCACACGTACCCAATGATACCTTCGCCCAGGAAGAGCCCTCAATTGGTGTATAAATACCTTGTGATAGCCGTGGTTATAGTCTTCATAATACTTGCCTCGTACGTGGCCTTCGTGGGGTGATGGGCATGGTGGCTAAGTCAACGCTTATGAAGTGGCACTACATAACGGGGCTAATACTGGTGGTTGTGCTTGGGATACACCTAGCCTTCAGGTGGCCCAGTTACGAGGCATCCATACAGTGGAGCAGCCCCCATGGGGTCTATGAACAACTGCTTAACATAGGCTACATGGCCGCCATATTCATACTGCTCTACGCCGCCACCTACCATGCAATGAACGGTCTAAGGACCCTACTCCTGGAGCTCCATCAAGGTAGGTATTGGAACACCGCCGTTGACGTCGTTATTATAGCGCTGGGCATCTTCATAGTCATAGTGGGCACGGTTGCCTTAGTGGGGGCCCTGCAGGTAATATGATTAAGTCTCCTCCTCATTTCAACAAAATTAATTTACCACCTGGTTTCAGCCGACTCATGGTACCTACACTACTTAAGGTACCCATGTTCATTAAGGTGGCAGTGGCATTGATAGTGCTGTTAGCCCCTATAGTAATCATGGATTACAGGGATACATTGGCTAAGTGGTGGGTTAGGTTTAGGCAGCGTCGAAATGGCAACAAGACTAGGGCTTAAACCTGGTTTTCAGGTTACCTATGCCTCAGGTATTCCTTGATTAGTATATTCCTCTCGGCCACGGTTCTGCTAACAAGGGGTAGTGGATTAATGTGTGGCCACTTGTATATGATGATGCCTAGGATCTCGCTTTCATCATAGTTGATCGTGAAGTAGCCAACGGGCTTAACATCACCCCTATTTAACATGGCCTTAGCCACCTCCTTATTCACGTCGTCGCTGATGAAGGGGTGCATTAGTATTGATCTGTCGAAGCCGTATTGAAGGTACCTTGCGGAGGTCGTGAAGCCCCTATGTTCAGTCCTCCTAATGTCCAGGAAGTGGTGGGCGATCAGTTCATCGCCAGTCACTATCACCAAGTCCACCTGTTCATCAAACCTAACCCCACTAAGCCCCCATAGCCTAAAGATGGCTTCATTGAACACCCCGCTCACGTACTTACCGTAAATCTTTATCAACTCCACGTAACCGCTCATAACGTCACCATACTCCGCATATGTGAAGGGGGAGAAGCCCAGCAGCCTCATACCCATGGGTTCAGCCTCCTCAGTAACCACCTCACCGCAGAGTTCCCTAACCCACGGGGTCCAGTTGAAGAACTCCTGTAGGTAGAGCCCATCACCAAGTCTCAACCCAACCCCACTCTCCTCTAGCCTACCAACTATTTCATCACCAATGACGAGTACTGAGCCGTCTAGGGTGACGTAAGCTGATTTAACTAAACCACCCTCATCATCCACTATGCCGAGTGTCAGCCACCTACACAGTATGCTCCTCAACTCCTCGGGTAACCTAGCCATGTATCTATGGTACTGTATTGCGGCATTATTCAGGGCCATGGGTCATTCCCATGAAATGCAACCCTAATTACCCTACCACCCCTTCCCCAGGCCCTTGCCATTGCGTTCGTGTTGAAGCTTGAGGCTACGTTACCTCTGGCGTCTATGCCTATCACCCCCACTGTTCCATTGCCGTACCTACCCGTTACCCCATCAACAACTCGCCTTAATGCCTCTGCTACTTCAACGCCATTCTCAACCAGGAAGGCTGCCCTAATGCAAACCATGCTTCTTATGATGACTTCACCAAGCCCCGATGCCGAGAAGGCTCCAACACCGTTCTGGGCCCAATACCCAGCCCCAGGTATTGGTGAATCCCCAACCCTCCCATCAAACTTCAGCCACACACCACCCGTTGATGTACCGGCGGCCAAGTTACCATCCCTATCCATGGCCACCGCACCCACAGTATCTCCAATGCCTAATTCACCCGCCAATTTAATAACCCTGTTGAAGTAGCCCTTACCGTTGGCGTAATCCTTAAGGATATCCTCAAACCTCCTCAGCTTAACCTCATTGTAAAATCTACTTGACCTGGTGAACAACCCCCATACCCTCGCTAACTCAGTTGCCCCCTCCCCGGCAATCATCACGTGGTCGGTCTTCTCCATAACCATCCTGGCCAGTTTAATTGGGTTGGCCACATTCCTAACCGCAGCCACAGCACCAATCCTCATCGACGAACCATCCATTAATCCGGCGTCAACCTCAACATTACCACTTATGGTTAAGACCGAACCCCTACCTGCATCAAAGATCCCGGAATCCTCCATACTTGACACCGCTGCCACAACAGCATCCAATGCACCCCCTGTTGATAACGCCTTAAGGCCATCACTAACCGCATCCTCAAGCTCCCTGACGTACCTAAGCCTCTCCTCATCGTTACTGAATCTATAGGCGCCGGCCCCACCGTGAACCACTATTAGTGGCTCCACTTACGCCTGGGCATGTTTAACTTTAATAAGTTAACTGGCTTGCGGTATTTGATAAACAGGCTCCTTAATTACCCTAACCAGTAGTATTAACATCAGTGACGTTAACCCAGTGATCAAGTACCCTAGTCTAAAGCCTAGGGCTAAGCCAACGGGTATCTCTAGGATTGAGGATATGCCGTAGGCCAAGGCTAACGTGGGCATGTAAAGCAACGGGCTCGTCACTAGGCCAAGCAGTTGAAGCATTAAAGTGTAGATCAGCATTGATGACACAGCCAACATTAAGATGACGTACTGGTTATTGAATAGGTAGGTTAACACTGATGATGTCGACATGAGTAGAGCGGAGACTATAAATGACCTACGCACACCCCACCTATTCACCATGAGGTATGCTGGGACTATGGACAGTGGGACCGATAGCGCATACAGGGGGCCAAGCCAGTATTTGGATAGGAGGATTACCGAGGATATCATGTAGGGTAGCGAGAATGATAGTAAGGTAACGGCTACCAATACCCCCTGGTTGGTTAGGGCATACCTTAATTTAAGGCTCCTGGGTTTAAAGTAAACAGGGGTTAACGATATGTAGAAGGATAATCCCAGCATGGTGATCGTCATTGCTACGAATACAGCTACATTGTTTAACACCGATGATAATGCACCAGTCATAACACCTAGGCCAAATAAACCCGAGTAGATGTACATTATGTACTTAACTAAGCCACTACCGCTTAAAATCACCCCCATTAACCCTATTAAAGCCGTGAAGTAGAGACCCATCCCTAAGCCAAGTAGTGAGTTGCCTATGTAGGAGTTGCTCAATGCATGTATGTAACTACCCACGGCGCCTATGGTTAAGGCTATTGAAAGTGTGTTACTGGCGCCAACCCTCGATATAAGTAGTAGCCCTATTAGTTGTGATATGGAGAACAGCACCATGAACAGTACACCGGCGGCATCGTTACTTAGCCTTAGTGAGGCTAGGAAAAGCACGTATCCGAACAGGGCAACACCACCATAAACACCATACCTTAAAGTACCCACCATGTTGTTTAACACCGAGGTTATTAATATACTTTATGCAGTGGCGAATTCGCAGAGGCATCTACTAGATTTCGCACCTTAACGTACTTCATAATACATTTACTTAACTAAGTTCAACCAAAAGCAAGCAACTACCTTACACCCACCTATGATGTTTAATGTTAGGGTCAATTTAGATAGTAATGCTTAAATAAGGGTAAGGTTAATGCGCATGCATGAGACCGCTGCTGATTGCCGTAATAGTAGTCGTGGTGATTGCCGCTGGAGTTGCAGCATACCTACTCCCTTCAATACTCCCAACGGCTAAGCCACCAAGTCCAATGGTTATGTTGAGTAGGTGGAGTGAGGCTACATATACGGCTAACTACACTATGATATATGGGGGTAACATAAACGTATTCGGCATAGTAGGTGTCTCATCAACAATTGTTGGCTCTAGGATCACCTGGTCCCAGGGTACATTAAACAGGGTTCTCATACAACTAAGCCTAAGTAACTCAACGTATCTCCTACTAGCCATAAAGAACTTAGGCGGTGGCATGTACCACTTATGCACCGCCCTATCCAGTGGGGTAACCTTAAGCTATTGCCAAAACGTGAATCAATCACAGGTACCGTTGCTGGGTGCCCTGTCGCCATCATCAATGGTCTTTAAATCTAAGGTAACCGTAAATGGTATTTTAAGCTACTGCTACATGTCATTGGTCAGCAGTGGCGTTCAATCATACAACGTAACTCTCTGCATTGCACCAAATGGGGTCTTAACCATGGCCAATATAACTAAGCATACCCCAACGGGTTACTACAACATAATGCTGACCCTTAACAACTTCAGTATTAATCAGTTTTTGAGCAATAGATTTAATGAAATTGCTGGGGCAGCTAGCTGACTAGTAGTATTTTTTGAATCCTAGTTGTGGTGCTACTTCTCTGAAGCATCTTCTGCATAGCATTAGTCCGTATCTCCTTATCACGGCCTCATGAGTACCACACCTAACACACCTCAAACTCCCCCTCCCAAACCTCCTAACAACAACACCACGACCCACAAAACCACAAAACAAAACCAAATAAAAACATTACTACTAATCATCCCAGTGTACAGGCCTGGAACGCCCCATGATTGTTAAGCCCTCTTTAAATCCCGCTTCATAAGGAGTGGGGGGTCATTAGTAATGCTTAAAAAGCCCTATGCTGTCGATAGGTTGCCCCATAACCCGGCCATAGGTGGGGTGGACCCACCCAGACTCACCAGAACCTGGAAGTGAAACGCCCCACCGCGGTGCCAAGTACTACGGTCCGTGAGGCCGTGGGAAAGGCCCGTGCTGGGGATGGGGCACCTTATTAGTATCATTTAAAACCGCCTTCACTTAGATCCTGGCTCAAGGCCCAGCCCTTGGTTATTGTACTAAGTAAATATGAATTTTTATGTAGGTTATTTGTGACTCCCACGAAAAGTTTTAAATAGGTGTCACGTGGAGGTTTATTGAGGTAGCTAATATGGCTGAACTTAGAATCGAAGACCTGGCTGTTTCAGTCGATGGAAAGTTAATAATAAACGGTGTTTCATTTGGCGTTAGGAGTGGGGAGGTTCTAGCCTTAATGGGGCCCAACGGCAGCGGGAAGACAACCCTATTCATGACCATTGCAGGTCACCCAAGGTATAACGTTGTTAGGGGTAAGGTTATGCTTGATGGTGAGGATATCATTAAGCTCCCACCTGAAGAGAGGTTTCTGAGGGGCTTAATGGTTGCATTCCAAACACCAACCGTAGTACCTGAGGTTAGGTTATCAACGTTAATAACGGCAATGATTAATAAGATCAATGGGAGGAAGTTAACGGACCCAGCGCCACCCAGCCTGGTTAACAGCTTAATGAAGGGTATTCAGGAGGTTGGGTTAACACCAGCCCACCTAAGCAGGGGCGTTAACCATGGCTTCAGTGGTGGTGAGATGAAGAGAAGTGAGATACTTCAACTACTGATGGTTAAACCCAAGGTAGCCCTGATTGATGAACCAGACTCGGGGCTTGACGTGGATGGTGTGTTCGCCGTGGGGAAGGCGCTACTTAGCCTAGCCAACTCGGGGACGGCCATAGTGCTCACGACGCATAGCGCAAAGATACTACACGTGGTTAAGCCAACCAGGGTGTTGGTGTTGAATAGGGGTAGAATTGCCGCTGAGGGTGGTATGGAGCTTGTGGAGGAGATTGAAAAGGTTGGGTATGAAAACTTCCTTAAGGCTAGGTGATGGGCATGAGGCATGACTTATACAACCTAATTGAGGATGGCATAACCCCCGAGGAGGTTCTTAGCAAAAATACTCCAGTTAGGAGGAGTGTTGAAATTAAGGGTGAGGTGACGAAGGATGTTGTTGAGGAGTTGAGTAAGATTAAGCGTGAACCGGACTGGATGATGAGATTAAGACTAAGGAGTCTTGAACTATTCAACAAACTCCCAACCCCAAACTGGCTGCCAAACTGGGTCCTGGATAACATTAACCTGGAGGATTACATATCATACGCAAGGCCTGACGTCAATAGGTCCAGTAACTGGGATGAGATACCACCCGAGGTGAGGCAGTACTACGAGGCATTGAACATACCTGAAATAGAGGCCAGGGCCTTAATGGGGCTTGGCGCTCAATTAGACTCGGAGATCATATACATCAACATTAGGAAGCAGTTAGCTGAGAAGGGTGTTGTGGTCCTACCCATGGAGGAGGCCGTCCAAAAGTACCCAGACTTAGTTAAGCAGTACTTCATGAGGGTTTTCCCACCTGAGCACAAATTCGCGGCACTACATGGGGCACTCTGGAGTGGCGGTGTCTTCGTCTACGTACCACCAGGCGTCAGGATTGAGGCGCCCATTGAGGGCTTCTTCCTAATAAGCAATGCAGGTGAGGGGCAGTTTGAACACACCCTCGTTGTGGCTGATAAAGGCAGCTACATACATTACATTGAGGGTTGCTCGGCGCCTAGGTTAAGTAAGTACAGCTTCCATGACGGCATGGTTGAGATTTACGCGCATGAGGGGGCTAAGGTGAAGTTCACCACAGTCCAGAATTGGAGCAGGAACGTCATAAACTTCAACAATAAGAGGGCCATAGCTGAGAGGAATGCTGAGGTTGAGTGGGTTGAGGCAAGCATAGGCAGTGTGGCAAGCTTCGTATACCCATCAACCATACTGAAGGGTGAGGGTGCGAAGACTGAGATAACAGGCATAACCATAGCCAATGGTAAGGGGCATGTTAAGGAGAATGGGGCTAAGGTAATCCATGATGCACCGAACACCAGTTCCAAGGTGGTGAACAAGTCAATATCTGCCAATGGAGGGACAGCCGTGTATAAAGGCGTTGTTTACGTTAGGAGGGGTGCTAGGTTTGCTAGGTCTCATGTTGCTTGTGATTCCCTTGTTCTTGATGGTGATTCCAAGGCCTACACAATACCACATGACCAGGTCTTTGACGATACGGCAGTGGTAACCCATGAAGCCTACACGGGTAGGATAAGTGAGGATAAGATAAACTACCTAAGAACAAGAGGACTAACAGAGGAAGAAGCAAAAAGCCTAATAGTACTGGGCTTTATAAGCGATGTCACGGAGGGCCTACCCTTTGAGTACGCCATGGTCCTCAACAGGGTTATCATGCTTGAGTTCAGCAAGTACGGTAAGGTGGCTTAAGTATGCTAATACCCAGCGAACTGAGGATTAAGGCTAGGGAACTGGCCAATAAGATACCCTACCAGTTAATCAAAGACTCACCGACGGTTAAGTATTACACCCAGTGGAACCTCTTCGACAGATGCATTGAGACTGGGGATAACACCTTAGGTAAGCTACCCCAGTCTAATGATTACGATGTTGTTATTCACAATGGTGAGTTGATTAAAGGGGTTGAGTTACTCGGGGATCAGGTCAACATTGGCATTGATCCCTCGGAGTCTAGGATAATAGCCAGGCACCTGGCCAATTTAAGGGAAGTCTACCCAATTGTAATTAAGGGTGATGTGGAGGATGAGATTAAGGTGTTGTTAAGTTATGGTGGTGAACAGAATGAGCTTAACTCAAACCACGTCATAATAAACGTGAGTGATTATGCTGTGGTTAACCTAGCCCTCAGCATAGTTGGTAATGGTGGATGTGGGACTAACGTAGTTGAAGTTAACGTTGGTGATGGCGCAACCCTTAACTTACTAACGTATTCAACTAATATTAATCCATCCTTCAGTCTAATCAGGGTAACTGAGGGAGGTGGGGCTAGTGTTAATGCATATACAATAGTTGTTAACGGTGAGATGACGCACCATAGGGAGGATTACATTCTACAGGGCCAGGGAGCCTCGATTAATTCCAACTCCCTTGAGTTTGGTTCAGGGAACTCCAGGATGGACTACATGATCAATATCATGCATGTTGGTGAGCATACCATGAGCAACTCCACCACGAGGGCCATAGCCCTAGACTCAGCCACGGTGGTGCACAGGGGGTTTGGTAGGATTACTGAGAGGGGGAGGTGGTCGTCGACGAGCATAGAGGGGAAGGTTTTCATAGGCTCAAGCAACGCTGTTGGTATGTCAGTACCGATAATAATGGTGGACACTGGTGATGTGAATGGGGCAAGGCACTCAGCAACAGATGCATCAATCGACGAGGATCAGGAATTATACTTAAGGATGAGGGGGTTAAGCAGGGAGGAGGCAATTGGGCTGGTGGTGTACGACATGGTTACCGGCTTCTTGGACTCAATAAGCGCTAGCTTTAAGGGCAGTGTCAGCCAAATCCGTGAATCACTGATGAGTCTCATTAGAGGTAGATAAACTATTTATCATTATTTTCAACACTTGGAAATATATAAATAGCTGTGGGTGAGGGTTAACTATGCTACTGGTCCTAGCCCTTGGTGGCAATGCCTTCGCCAAGGCTGGTTCAAGAGTTGGCTCACCTGGGGATCAGCTGGAGGCCGTTGAGCGGGCAGCCGTGGATGTCGTGGATTTGGTGCAAATGGGCTACAGGGTCGTGGTAACCCACGGCAATGGGCCACAGGTTGGGTTAATAGCCGAGAGAATAGGTGACTCACTAAGCCTCGATATGGCTGTTGCAGCCACCGAGGGCTGGATGGGTTACCTACTTGCCAATGCCATTGATAATGAGGCTAAGCGAAGGGGATTAGATCTCAGGACCATAGCCCTATTGACCAGGGTTATTGTTAACCAAGGCGATGAATCATTTAGGAACCCAACCAAGTTCATCGGACCCATGTACAGTGGCGAGGATGCAGCTAGGTTAAGCAAGGTTAAGGGTTGGGTATTTAAGATGGATCCAAGGGGTGGGTGGAGGAGGGTTGTTCCATCACCAGAGCCTGTTAAGATAATTGAGGGTGATGTGATTAGGAGATTGGTTGACGATGGCTACGTCGTGGTGGCTGTTGGTGGTGGTGGAGTGCCGGTTATTGATGGTAGGGGTGTTGAGGCTGTTATAGACAAGGACCTCGCCTCCCAGTTATTAGCCAACAGTATTAACGCTGAGGAATTACTCATACTGAGCGATGTAGATTACATATACCTGGATTACGGTAAGCCGAACCAAAGGCCATTAATGAGGGTTACTGTAAATGAACTAAGCAGGCACTATGAGAATGGGCAATTCCCAGAGGGCAACATGGGGCCGAAGGTTAAGGCGGTGATCAGGTTCATTAATAACGGCGGTAGGAGGGCATATGTGGGTAAGCTGGGTGACGCAACCAAGATTATCAGTGGGTTAACGGGGACTACGGTATTACCTGGTTAGCATTATATTTAGTAGGTGGCATTAAGCTTATTAAGGCCTAGGGGCAGCCTACCCAATGGCTAAGGTACCATATGTGTCCAATGTCGTGGAGGTACCTGAGGGGGTTAGCATTAATGTTGAGGGTGGGAATTTGAACTACAGGGTAACGGTCAAGGGGCCGCTGGGTTCGTTAACCAAGGAGTTTAAGGGGTTACCCATAACAATTAGCGTTAGGGATGGTGAAGTGCTGGTGGAGGGTTACATGCTTAATAGGAAGTGGCGTTCCACTGTTTACACAGTGACTGGGCACATTAGGAACATGATAACTGGTGTGACTAGGGGCTGGAGGTATAAGCTTAAGGTCGTTTATGCCCATTTCCCAATAAGCGTTAAGGTTCAGGGCGGCAGCATCGTTATTGAGAACTTCCTGGGTAGGAGGTCTAAGATAACGCTTCAAATACCCCAAGGCGTTAAGGTCCAGGTGGCTAAGGATGACGTGATAGTTGAGGGTATTGATAAGGACCTTGTTAGCCAATTCGCAGCAAGCATAGAACTAGCCACAACCCTCAGGGGTAAGCAGAGACCAAGCCCGCATGGCAGGGAGTCGGCGCCAGGCATACTGGACGGCATCTACGTTTACGCCACGGAAAATATTAAGTAACCGTTGAGGAAAATATTTAACTACACCTTTAATCAGCAGCAATTGTGCAGAGTGGCCAAGGGCAATCACTAGTGTTGGGTAGGCAGGTCTACACGGAGAACGGTTGGTTGATAGGCTATGTTTACAGCATTTACACTGCCCAGGATGGGAAGGTTTACGTCCTAGTTAGGTCCAGTGTGATACAGGAGTCGATACCGATGGACCTGGTTAAGGCAATTGGGGACATAATAATTGTGAGCAACTCTATCTATCCAAGGGACCCCGTGCCACTGACGCCGGGTGTTACGGTTAGGAAGTATGCTTACACGATAAGCGGTAAGTCGCTTGGCATGGTTTATGATGAGTATAATTACGAGAACGTCACGTACCTGAGGATAATAGGCCCAACGGGCTACGTGGCTGTCCCTGTGGATAAGGTTTACGCCGTGGGTGACGTCGTCATTATTAACCAGGTTGATGTTCAACCAATACCGTTAAGCCAAGCCTACGCATACCAGGCCCAACAAAACCCAGCCCCAGTTCCACAGCCCATTCAACCAGTCCAACCCACCCCAGTTAACGTTAGTGAACAGTCGCCACTGGATAAGATAGCTAACTACTACCTTTACGGCTTTTTCACCGGTATTGTTGCCCTAATAGCCTTCGTAACGGCGTCGCTAGTCCTCACCGTGCCCACTAAAACCGCAGGCAACATACCACTCATGTACATCCTCAACATAATACCCATAATAATAGTAACGGTAGCCTCAATAGGCTTGGCTGGTTACTCCTACATGATTAAGCAGAGTATTATGCGTAGGGAGTTTAAGTACGCCCTAAGGGATAGTGTAGTACTTATGGCTGCCCTAGCGGCCGTGACGGCCTTCATGGCTACGTTCTTCATACCTGCGTTAGGCGCCTTATGGCTGATGGTTGGTGGAATTAACCTACTCTATGCCTCACCTCCGGTGCTGGTTACGATAATTGTATATGCCGTTATGATCGTTGTGATTTACATAGGTTACGTAAATCTTAAATCATACGCTGCTAAATTCAAAGCCGGGCTACGACCCTTATAGTATTAAGGAGAGGTGCATAATAGTACTCATATAATCGGCGTAATTACTCCGTGAATAAACAACAGGTTTATTATTAGGTTCCCCGCCATTAGGTATACTAGGTAAGATATTGCCAATATGAATACGTATGGATAGTTATACTGCATCCAAATCCATGAATCCCTTGGTAAACCTGCTACATAGGCTTCAGCATTACTCCCAGCCCTAAGGTATGAGGAGTCTGGGCTTGAGTATGCTAATGGGTTCCTTAGAACTGACTCCACGCTAACGCACCTGAGCAGCATGATCCGGGTAATACTGGGGTCTGCGCACCTGCTTTGGTTCTTAATGTTAGAGTATATGTTAATTAGCATGAGCATTATGGTGGGTATTATTGAGTTTATGAGCACTGATATTATGGGTAGGTTTAATAGTATTAGCACTGGGCTTGAGGGAACCATCGCGGGCGTGCCAAGTGATATGAGAAGTATTGCTATCGAATCCGCATCACCCATGAACTTACCCATGTATATTAACCCAGCCATAGCCGCACCAAAGGCGGCATTAACAATGTATGTTAATTCACTAATGGGGCTACTTACACTGAGGTATATTGCTATGGGTATCGATATTATTGCAGGTATCCAGTATGTGTCATTAACCAACCTAACCTTATAATCCTTAACACCAGCTAGCATTAGGGATATGAGCATAAGCGAATATGACGTTAAGCGTAGGATTAGGCTAAGGTTAACCATAACGTTGCCAGTCACCTCACCAGCTCATTGCTGCCTTGGTGCCCTTACCGTGGCTATTGAATTATCGGCTATACCAAGCCTCCTCAACTCATCCGTGTTGCACCAGACCTCACCCTTAGGGACCTTATCATTCACAACCGCATCCATGACATACCTCCTCTCCCTTGAACCACCACCAACAAGTACAAGTTCAACCTTACCCATTATCCCTAATTCAGAGGCAACCTGTGGGTTAAGCATTGCCTTACCCTCCTCAACCTCATCACTCCTCCTAACCCTAAGCCTCCTCTCCTTAACCTCCTTCTTCCCCTCCTTAACGTAGGTGTCCGGCCTTAGGAAGGATGGTATGAGGAGCTTAGGCTTCTCCTCAGGCTTCCTCTCACCTTCCCCTTGACTCATATAATCGTAACTAAACCCTAAATTTAAATACTTTACAGTGGACGAAGGCCTCGCCTTCAGGGCTGGAGGAAGGCCAAGCAGTGGATGAGCACAGCTCTAACGTTCTGGTGAAGCGTATAAAGGTGTTTAGGACCATCACGTGGATACCTGGTTATTTTAACGTATTACTATTTAAGTTTTCGATTTTGCTTTAAAAGATGGAGAGGTGGCTTACCAGTGAAGATGACTCTCCAGAGAAGTATACCATTCCCACGCATAGGGGTGGATAAGCTAATAGGTTACTTAACCTATATTAAGGATAATGGCCCCGTTGAAGTTGGTGAACTGAAGGAGGCTGGCCTTGACTTCGGTAAAGGTAGGGGTGACATTACTAGGTTCTTTGAGAAGCTCGGCCTAGTCGCTGTGCAGGGTAACTTGGTATCATTAACGGGGGAGGGGGAGAAGCTTGTTGATAGGGTTAGGGAGTATGGGATTAGGGTTCTTCATGAGTACTTGTTCAACGAGCTACCTCAATATAGGCTGCTTGTGAGCGTGCTCAGGGAGTTGGGGAGCGCCAGTGAGAATGAGTTACTCAGTAACCTAAATAAGAGACTGGCCGATGAGTTCCCTGCGGCGTGGGTTAATAGAGTTGCCTTAAGGTCAATGTTGGGCATACTCCAAGACTTGGGAATGGTGGTTAAGGTTAATGGTGCCGTGACTTATATCGATGGCGATGCGGCGGATCCCCTGGAGTGCCTGAGGAGACTATCCATACAGGTTAGTGAACAGTACCTGGTTAGTTTAAGGGAGTTATCAAACTGCCTCGGCAGGGTTCTCAACCCATCCGCGCTATCTGAATGTGGAGTATTGATAACTGCGCCGAACGATACCATGCTTAGGTTCAGTAGCTTTGAATGTCTAGTCAAATTATTAAGGGCATATTAGGTTAACTCCACTTAAAATGTACTGTGAACCACCCACATTAATGGTTACCCTACCGCCACTGCACTGTATTGTGTAGTCCGCGACTTGGCTAATCCTCTCCTGCATGAGCCTACCATACTTGACATTTAACTGCAGCCCATCGTTAAGCCTTATGAACTCCACATGGTCCCTGTGGAGTGATTTAACAAGGTAGTATGCACCATTCACGTTAACCACCTCACCCTTGCTTAAACCAACCACGTGTATGGATATGGACCTCTTCTCAACCCTCCTATCACCCCTGTAGCCGATTACCTTACTGGTCTCCATCATGAAGCTTGGCAATTCCCTATGTATACTGAGGGCTATGGACCTGGCTAACCTCTGGCTGGTTACCTTTATGTCGAACCCCCCATCGGCATCCTCCACGCTGATTATCCTACCCTTATCCTCACCCTTGGCCAGCGTCATCCTCACTATGTCCATTACCTTAGATTTAACATCACCCAGGTCGCCGCCGATTAACCTAAGTTGGATTATGGCCTCCTCCTTCTCCATCAACTCAGCCCTACAGGATGGGCAGAGGTCGCTTTGAAACATTAACTTAACCTCATACTCCTCCTCGTAGGTATTCGGCATAAGTTCACTTGCCTTACCCTTAACCTTAATCTTAGCCCTATCCCTAAAAACCCTAACCTCCATACCCTCCACAACGCCCCTAACCTTAACCTTAGATGTTACAAGTCTCTCAAGGCTTCTAATCCCCCTAACCCACCTACCATTGATGAAGTACGCCCCACAGCCCCTACACCTCAACACGGTTACGCTGTCCGGCGTATCGATTATCCTATGGGTGGCCCTATAGCAGTCTGGACACATACCCTCGATAAGCACGTCAGTCTCCCTACCGCAAATTGGGCAAACCTTCCTAAGCATTACTGTGAAGTTCCCTACCTAATGTTTAAATAACTTTACCCAGGGTATCAGCATAGGTCCTGCCCACCGCTGGTTTATTGGCTTAATCAACAGCCCACATTATGACAAACTTGGACTTCCTTTAAGAAATAATCGCATTTTTAATTAAAGTAACTTGACAGTGTTTTAAGATATTATGCTGCCTTTAGGTATCTCTCAATTTCCCACGGTGTTATTACATTCCAAGTCTCCTTCCAGTTGTATACAGATGAGTACTCGCTCCACTCCTGGCTCTTAACCTCAGCGTAGGCCTTAGCCATTTCACTGGGTAGGAACTTGAATGCCTCACTTCTTGTGAACTCCTCCACCGCTTCACCTAATGTTG